>Ga0302315_10003061_pt1 | contig 15365 bp, 13 predicted proteins | sample III_Palsa_N3_1_FD_200532 | JGI IMG/M metagenome (GOLD analysis project Ga0302315, IMG submission 200532) | Peat permafrost microbial communities from Stordalen Mire near Abisko, Sweden - III_Palsa_N3_1 | ecosystem: Environmental > Terrestrial > Soil > Palsa > Peat permafrost | place: Sweden... | reverse complement strand
GCCGGGCGAGCCAGCACACTCGTGCCTTCCTGCGCCGCCGGGCGAGCCAGCACACTCGTGCCTTCCTGTGCCGCCGGGCGAGCCAGCACACTCGTGCCTTCCTGCGCTGCCGGGCGAGCCAGCACACTCGTGCCCTCTTGTGCCGCCGGGCGAGCCAGCACACTCGTGCCTTCCTGCGCTGCCGGGCGAGCCAGCACACTCGTGCCCTCTTGCGCCGCGTAACTCGGTACGGTCACTACCAAAGTGACTGCGAAAACAGCAAGGCAGGATAGCCCGCGCGGGCGACCAGCGAAATTAATATCCATGTTTCATCCCTTTAATTAGAAAATTCTTTTGCGAACTTTTTCTCGTCTTCTTCATTCACGATGTAGTGATAAAAGCCGACACCGACCTGCATGCTGTCCTGAACGCCACCCACATCCCGCGTCGCCAACCAATTGTCGATGTCGTCCGCAAAGGCCTGGCCCCTTGCCCTAATAAATTGGTCGAACGCCGCGTGATCGGATTTTGGAATTCCATGCAAAGTGAAAATGCTTCTTTGAATAAGGCCTCTTGTTTCAATCAAATCTTTGCCTCGCGGTGACACGCTAAGATTCGTTGACAAGGTTTCGCAGAGATTGTGGGTAGAGCGCGCTAGCATCGAAATGCTCGGCGCGCTCAAAGGTTCGGGCACATATGACCGCTTAAGCGCCCGGTAAAATCCGTTTCCCACTTCCTGCACTGCACCGATGCGCATCAATTCATCCATTAGCGCCCGCGGAGAGACGCTCGGACAATACGCATGAGCCAAATCAGTGAACGACGGCGAATCCTTTGAGTAATCGCTGCGCGAGAACTCAAGGTCACGAAGAACGCCATACGGACCGGTATATTTCTGATCGGTGTGCCACGCGCCCAGAATTGTCGGCAGCGGAGAGAAGTCCGGTGCAGCTTCCATGGGATCATCTGCCGATAACAAAATATCGCGGACTTCGTTCACTGGTACATTCGCGATCAAGGAAATACCCTCTTCCGTTGAGTCCATACCCGAGGCAGTCATTTGACGGACCGCCACATCCACATACGCTTCTTTTAATGCCCTACTAAAATCCGGAAACATCACCGCGTTTTTTACGGCTAGCCGCACCAGTGGCTTCAGCAAGTACCTAAACGCTGCAAGCAGGTTCTTCTTAACAGTTTGCGACACTGGCTACATAATACCGGCAAAATGTTGCGCTGATCCACACTTTGAACAAATAAAATCGCGTTAAGTCACCCCGCTGCCTGGCGTTCGCGTCCGGGTCCTGCTAAAGAGGTCGGTGTGGCGCAATATAAAACCAATAATTCTTTATTTATCAGCGTGTTAGGTTTTCAATTGAGCAGCTTCTAAGAGCCGGGAAAACCGCGAATCAGAGGCTAGGAGGCGATTTCGATTCTGGCCGTTTAGGCCATAGCCTTAGGGACTCACCTCAATTCCGGCGCAAACGGTCTAAGGCGCCAGTTCGAATTCTCACGCGGAAGCCATTCCTGGCTACGCTCCGACTAGCCGGGCCCCGGTTCTAATGACTCGAAGAAGGCACATATAGGGCTGTCCAACGCCGGCGCCGTGATTAAATTGCAGTCTTCTTTGTAGACGCAGTCACGGCCACCTATTGCCACGTCGCACGCCTTCTCACATGTCCGGACAGCCCCTCCATGATGTCAACAACACGTCTCGCTGCATTACTTGCTCTACTTGCCGCTCTCCTGGGTTGCGGTCCCTCAGCGCCCAGCTCTACATCGGCAGAAAACCTAAGGCGTGGCCTGGGAGGTGAACCTTCAACGCTCGACCCAGCGGGAGCAGTCGACCACTTCTCCATCGAGGTGTTGCGGGATCTCTATGAAGGACTGACCAGCGAGACACCAACGGGAGAAGTGATTCCCGGCGTTGCGTCATCTTGGAGGGTTGATGAAAGCGGAACGCAATACACTTTTGAGCTACGAGCGGACGCGTTGTGGTCCAATGGAAAAGCTGTTCGCGCCGAAGATTTTGTAAAGGCTTGGCGACGAGTGGTCGATCCAAAGCAAGGCTCTCCCTTAGCGGACGACCTGAGGATCATTTCCGGTGCATCAGCGATTATTAGCGGCAAATCCGCTCCAGAATCATTGGGAGTCTACGCGCCAAGCGACAACGTTCTAGTGGTGAAATTGGAAATGCCTGCGCCCTACCTTCCCCAGGTACTCACACATTCGGTGGCCTATCCAATCTACTCTGCCGAAAGCGCCGCCAGCCATTCTCCGGCGACGTGGGTATCCAATGGCCCCTATGTTCTTTCAAGCTGGGCGCCCGGTACAGCCATCAAATTGACGAGAAACTCCAACTATTCGGGCCGCGTGAATGTACGCATTCCAAATGTCACCTACGAGATAGTGTCCGACGAGAACGCACAGTTGGCGAGATATCGGGCCGGAGAAATCGACATAACGGATACGGTACCCGCCAACGCATTACCCGCTTTGAAGAGCGAGCATCCGGACGAACTCGTCATCGCTCCGTTCTTGGCGACAGCGTATTACGGACTCAACTTAGCCGCGCCGCCATTTAAGGACAACCGCAAACTTCGACAAGCCGTCTCAATGGCCATCGATAGGAAGCGGTTGGTCAGTGCATTAGGTTTTGGACAGCTGGAAGCCTATGGTTTTGTGCCGCCAGGAACCTGGAACTACACCCCGCAGACCTGGCCATGGAAAAATCTAAGCGACGATGAGCGCGTAAAGGAAGCGAAACGACTCTATGCAGAAGCCGGGTATTCCGAACGCACCCCACTTCGCTTGAGGCTGTTATACAACTCCAACCCCGCCATTAAAAACACCGCCATTATCGTTGCTGCAATGTGGAAGGAAACACTGGGGGTCGACACTCAACTCATGGAAGAAGAATATCGAGTATTTCTACAATCGCGATCAGATAAGACGGGATGGGACGTTTTACGATTAGGATGGACAGCTGACTTCAACGATGCCAGCAATTTCTTGGATATTTTCCGGGATCACTCTGGAAATAATGATTCCGGATATATCAATGTTTCTTATGACGCTTCCGTTGGCGCGGCGGCACAAACCGCGGACCCCCAACGTCGCCGCAGCATTCTTGAGTCTTCCGAGCAAACCATGCTGGAAGACTATCCAATAATCCCGCTGTATTTTTACGTTTCGAAGCGCCTTGTCAAAACCTACGTCCACGGGGTTCAATCCAATCCACTCAATCGAATTAGATCAAAAGATCTGACGATCATTGCTCATTAGGATATAGGGTGATAAATCTGTCATCTATTTCGAGTCTCGCACTGCCCGACAAGGACGTCACCAGCTATGAACAAAGCCCAACGCAGGAAGAAAAACGGACGTGGCGCCAATGCGCCGAAACCAAACGCATCGCCTTCCCTCCACGTAACGGCTAGCCAGGTACTCACGCGAATTTTCGATCTTTTCGAGCACGTTGGCATCGCGATGCCCCAGGTCAAATCCTTATGTGCTGAGTCGATTCAAACGGAACAGCCGCCACACCCGCTATATCCGCATGCTTTCGCCATAGGAGAAATGCTCACGGCATGGCATCAAGACAATAAATATCTAGACCTAACAGGAGCTCCCGCGCCAATAAAATTTCGCGGCCCGGGCCCTTCATTCCAGCATTTGGCGAGGAACAAAGTCCCGGGAATCAAACCATCTCAGCTGCTTTCGGAGCTTGTGCGCCTCGGGGTGGTAATCACAGGAGAAGACGGATTCATCCGAGTCTTAATGCGGTCCATTCCCGTCTTTGAGGACAAAGAGCTGGCGAAGCAGCACACTTTGTCCAGCCTCAACGGCTTCATTATGACTTTACGTCACAACCTTGATAGTGTCCCTGCGAATTTCGACCAGCTGTTTCACAGAATCGCGCGTAACGACGATTTCGACCGTCGAGAAATTCCAGCCCTCAAAATCAAGGTCAAAAGGCGCGGGCAGAATTTCCTGGAATCGATTGACGACTGGCTGGCGAGTAACGCCACGGCCAAATCAAGCAGGCGGGTTCCACAGAGCAGAAAAGCCAAAGTGTCAGTTGGCGTGTACCTTTCGGTCGAAGACGAATAGCTATTTCTCTCTGCGAAAATAGCGTCGCTTTCCAGTGGCGGGAGTATTCGCATCAACCGCCCCAGCAGACTCGTGGCAGAAAATGGTGACGCTGACCCGCGCCGACCCCTTCGATCGCAGCTTTGACGATTTCGTAGTTGATTTTCTCTTGAGGCCGTCCTCGACGTCAGCCAAGAAATCCGCCGCCCTGGTCGACAATTCCTTCTGAAACAGCGGCAACGACGCCGTGGCAATAGCGGCGTCCGAGACATTGGCAATGAATCGTGGCGTCTCCGGCTGCCGCATGTTCAGCAGCATCGTGGACAACAATTCAGAAGCCCGTTCGCCAAAAGCCTTCACCACTCGCGCGCTCATCCCTCTCTCCACTGCAATCGTCGCCTTGGCTCGAATTTTTTGGGCATCTACTATTTCCACGGCACCAGAACGGATTAATTCATCCAAGACAGCTCGCGTTGGAATACCACGACCATACTTGCGGGCCAACGTTTCAAATGTGACGCCTCTTCCGTACATATGCAGTTCAGCGGGCTGTCCATCGGGGCCGGTGAATTTAGGGTTCTCGTGCCAAGCGGCCAAAATGCGATTGGTCGACTGTTGTTGACTGTCGCCGTCCCGTTCATCGGTGCCTGACGAGGCCTTGAGGATTCTGGATATGTCGGCCCGTGGAATGCCTGTCACAGCCGCAATTCCTGAAATATTCACGCGTTCTGAATGTTCGAGTTGCTTCGCAGCCGCACTTCTTACTGCGGCTTCTCGAAAGATGGCATGCAACTCGTTGGTACTGAGGCCCGAGTCCAAAACGAAACCAGCAAGTGGCTCGAGCAGCTGTGCTAACGCGCGCTTAGCGGCCTTGCGAATGTCTGCGCTCTTGGATTTGTCCAACGTGGGACTCGGGTCATTTTGCAAATGGGTACTGACAGGTATTGTTATGACGCGGACGGAATTCTACTTTAACCAATTGGCTCGGAATATTCTTTGCCCTCAATATCTACTGCAAATGCATGGAAACTCCTCCCCCACCTACTCCGCCCCGCGAGAGGCGGCGCAGCTGCGTTGATCCTGGTTTTCGCGTTCCTGCTTTGGATCGCAACCAACGCCGGATTCTTCGGAATCCCCTTGGACCTCCTGCTCCTCTCCTGGTTTTTCAAATACGCCTACGTCCTTTTCGACCATGTCGTGCGAGGCTATGACGAGCCCCCGACGCTCGACATCAACATGGTGAATCCCGCCAATGAACAAAGACCCCTGGCCCAGCTGCTGATTCTCTTGATCCTCGGAGCCGGCGTCTATCTCGCGACGGTTCGACTCTCCCCCTCGGCGGGCGTCGGCCTCGCAGTCCTGGCCGCCCTCGTGGTTCCCGCCTCCATCGCCGTCTTGGGGTTGGAAGGCAACCCCCTGAAGGCCATTTACCCGGTGGCGCTGGGGCGCATGATCGTGGGTCTAGGGCCCTTATACCTAGCCGTCTTGGGCTACATAGCCCTGGTCACCCTGTTTCTCGGCATGCTCCTTCGGCTGCACCTGTGGCTACCATTGGACATCACCCTCGGCATGTTCGCCACCCTTTCCGTTTTCAGCGCCTTGGGCGGCGCGCTCTACGAACGCCGCCATGAACTTGGGCTTCAGGCCTGGCACTCCCCCGAGCGCACCGCCCATATAGAGAGTGAGGCCGAGCGGCGGGAGTCCGATCGCCTCGTCACCGAAGCCTATGGCTTGGCCCGCGTCGGCCAGCATGTGGAGGCGTGGAAGCTGCTTCAGGATTGGCTCACCTCCCGCGAGTCCCCCGTCGAGGACTATCGCTGGCTTCTCCCCCGGGTAACGGCATGGCCCGACCTGCGCTACGCTAATCGCCTCACCCAAGAGTTTGTTGCTAGGCTGCTAGCGTTGAGGCTTACTGGGGAGGCACTCGATGCCGTCACCGAGCGACTTAAACTCGATGCGAGTTTTCGTCCCAAGACCGCCAACGCGACCCTGACGGTCGCGCAACTGGCGACGCGGGGCGGTGGCACCTCAGGGGTGGCGCGAGTGCTGTTGGAGGATTTCGGGACGCGTTTCCCCAACGATCCGCAGCTCGAGGCGGCGAACGGCCTGCTGCGTCAACTTGGGGACCGACAGGGTGCCGGTTAAGGAGGCGCGCCGACGGGCGTGGCGCCTCGTATTGGTGCATCGCCGCAGCGCAGTAACCGTAAGTACATGATTGTATACAGAGTGACCTGTCTGGCATGGATTTCGCTTTAGATTCCTAACAAGGGGACCTTTTGGGCAACAAACCGTATAACGAAATGTATGTGAGTGAGGGTATCGAACGGGCCCACTACCACAGTTACAAAAAGTGGCTCGCCGACCAGCCGGGCGACCGCCTCAGCCAAAAGCGAGCCGAGGCCGACGCGCTATTCCATCGGGTGGGTATTACCTTCGCCGTCTACGGCCAGGAAGAGGGTGCCGAACGCCTCATTCCCTTCGACATTGTTCCCCGCGTGCTCCCCCATGAAGAATGGGTCCGGCTCGAGACCGGCCTGAAGCAGCGCGTCCGCGCCTTGAACGCCTTCATTCACGACATTTACCACGACCAACAGATCCTGAAAGCCGGGGTCATCCCCGCGGAACAGGTCTTGTGCAATTCCCAGTACCGCCCCGAGATGCAAGGCGTCGACGTTCCCGGCGGCATCTATGCCCACATCGCCGGCATCGACATTGTGCGCGATGACGCCGGCGAGTTCCGGGTGCTGGAGGACAACCTCCGGGTCCCCTCCGGCGTCTCCTACATGCTCGAGAACCGCAAAATGATGATGCGGCTCTTCCCCGAGCTCTTCTCCGAACATCGCGTCGCCCCGGTGGATCACTACCCCGACGTGCTCTTGGACAACCTGCGCAGCGTCGCCCCCACCGGCGTCGCCGACCCCACGGTGGTGCTCATGACCGCCGGCGCCCACAACAGCGCCTACTTCGAGCACGCCTTCCTCGCCCAACAAATGGGTATCGAATTGGTCGAGGGCCAGGATCTGTTCGTGCGCGACGAAGCCGTCTTCATGCGCACCACCCAAGGGCCGCAGCGGGTGGACGTGATTTACCGCCGCATCGACGATGACTTCCTGGATCCTCTGGTATTTCGTCCGGACTCCATGTTGGGCGTCCCCGGCTTGCTCACGGCCTACCGGGCCGGCCGCATCACCATCGCCAATGCCATCGGCACCGGCGTGGCGGACGACAAGTCTATTTATCCTTATGTCCCCGAGATGATTCGGTTCTATCTGGGCCAGTCGCCCATCATCGGCAACGTGCACACCTGGATGCTGCGCAAGAAAGAGGACTTGGACTACGTCCTCGCGAACCTCAAGGACCTCGTGGTCAAAGAGGTCCACGGCGCCGGCGGCTACGGCATGCTGATTGGTCCCGCGTCGACGACCGCGGAGATCGAAGCCTTCCGCAAGCAAATCATCGCCACGCCCGAACGCTACATCGCCCAGCCCACGCTGGCCCTGTCCACCTGTCCCACCTTCGCGGGTCAAGGTTTGAGTCCCCGGCACATCGACCTGCGGCCCTTCGTACTGTCCGGCCGCGATGTCACCATTGTGCCCGGCGGCCTCACCCGCGTGGCGCTGCGCGAAGGCTCGCTGGTGGTCAATTCCTCCCAAGGCGGAGGCACCAAGGACACCTGGGTGCTGGAGGACTAATGCTCAGCCGTACCGCCGACCACTTGTATTGGATGTCGCGCTACATCGAGCGCGCCGAGAGCCTCGCCCGTCTGGTCGATGCCCACTACCGCATGTCGCTGCTACCGCATGACGACGACACCCTGGCGGAGTCCCTGACCTCCACCATGACTGCCCTCCATATGGCGGAGGCTTATCTCGAGAAGCACGACGCCATCGAGCCCCGTGCCGTGTTCGAGTTCGTGAGCTTGGATCGCGAATACAGCGGCAGTATTTTCAGCTGCCTCCGGGCCGCCCGCGAGAACGCCCGCGCCGTGCGCGGCTCGCTCACCTCCGAACTCTGGGAAACCTTGAATTCCACCTGGCTCGATGCGCGCAGCCTGGCCGCGAGAAGCTCCCCCCACGCGGACATTGGCCAATTCGTGGAATGGGTCAAGGAGCGCTCGCATCTCACCCGCGGCGTCACCATCGGCACCATGCTGCGCGACGAAGCCTTTCACTTCTCGCGCATCGGCACCTTCCTGGAACGTGCAGATAGCACCGCCCGTATCCTCACCGCCCATCAAACCGACTTGAAACCCGGTGCGGATGCCGGCAGCGTGCCCGATCCCTTCCAGTGGAGCGTGCTGCTCCGCGCCCTCTCCGCTTTCGAGGTGTATCGCCGCGTGTATCGCGATGTCATCACGCCGGTGAAGGTCGCGCAGCTCCTGATTCTGCGCGATGACATGCCGCGGTCCCTGATCCGCTGCTGTAAGGAGGTGTATTCGAATATCAAATCCATCGCGAACGAACATTCCGCGGAAACCGAGCGGCGCGCCGGGGAGATGCATGCCATGCTGCATTTCACGCGCATGGAAAATATCTTGGAAACAGGCCTGCCTGAATTTCTCTCGCAATTTTTGAGCCGGGTGAATGACCTGGGAGATCGTATAGCTTCGGACTTCTTGGTACCACCGGCGGAGGCTTAAGTTATGCAGCTGCATATTCGACATGAAACCCGTTACCAGTACGAGCGCCCCGTCAAATACAGCGTGCAAAGTTTGCATCTGACTCCCCGCCGGGACATGAGCCAGCGCGCCCTCTCCTGGCACATCACCGCCCCCGGCCGACGGCTCGAACAGGTCGATGCTTACGGCAATATTTCACACCTGCTCACCATCGAAGAGCCGCATCGCGAGATATCCATCGTCGTTCATGGCGTGGTCGAAACCACGGACACCGAAGGACGCCTGGAAGATGGCCCGCTCTCGCCGCTGGCGTACCTGGCACCCACCAAGCTCACGATGCCCAATGACGAACTGCGCGCCTTCGCCCAAGACTCCATGAACGGCAATACGGACCCCCGTGCCCGCGCCCACACCCTGGCCGAAGCCGTGTTCAACGCGGTGCGCTACAAGTCCGGCACCAGCGACGTCCAGGACAGCGCCGCCGTCGCTTTCAAGAGCGGCGAAGGCGTCTGCCAGGACCACGCCCACGTGTATATCGCCTCCGCCCGCGCCGCCGGCATGCCCGCCCGCTATGTCAGCGGCTATCTCTACACTGGTGATGCCAATGACGCCGCCAGCCACGCCTGGGTCGATGTCTGGCTCGGCCCCGACATCGGCTGGCAAAGCATCGATGTCACCCACAAACGGGCTGCGGTTCGTAATTACTGCCGCCTTGCCGTGGGCCGCGACTACCTGGATGCCGCCCCGGTCCGCGGGGTGCGCCAAGGCGGCGGCGGGGAGAAAATGGAAGCCAACGTCCTGGTGGCTGAGTCCGCCCTGCAGCAGCAGCAACAACAGCAGCAATAGCGAGGGCCGGCCCCACCGCGCCGTCACTCAGGTAGAATCCGGCCATGACTTACTGTGTGGCCCTGTTGGTCGACACTGGGCTCGTGATGCTGTCCGATTCGCGGACCAACGCCGGTGTCGATCAAATCAACACCTTCCGCAAGATGGCGACCTTCCAGCGGCCCAATGATCGGGTGCTGGTGCTCATGTCCGCGGGCAACCTCGCGATCACCCAAGCGGTGGTCAACCTCCTGCATGAGGTCCCCGAGGATTCGGACAAGCCCGGGCGCATCTACACCGCCAAGAACATGTTCGGCGTCGCCCGTGTCATCGGCGAAGCCCTTCGCGAAATTCATGAGCGCGACGCGGACATGTTGAAGGAGCAGGGTCACGAGTTCAACGCGACCTTCATCCTAGGCGGTCAAATAAACGGTGAGGAACCCCGACTGTTCCACATCTACTCCGCCGGCAACTTCATCGAGTCGTCCATCGACACGCCCTACTTCCAGATCGGCGAGTCCAAGTACGGCAAACCCATTATCGACCGCGTCATTTCCCGCAGCAGCAGTTTGGCTCAGGCAGCCAAATGCGCTCTGGTCTCCATGGACTCGACCATCAGGTCCAACCTTTCCGTGGGGCCGCCGCTGGATCTCGCCATCATTCGCCGCGACGAGTACAAACTCGCCACGCACATCAGCATCGATCTCGAGAACGAATACTTCAAAATGATTCGCACCCGCTGGGGCTACGCGCTTCAAGAAGTGTTCGCGGAATTACCCAACCCGAACTGGTAACGGCTGGCCGTATTCGCGAAACGACGCTAACTAACCACAGGCGTTATGGTCGCGATCAACGGTGTCAGGAAAAGAGCCAATGGGCCTCGGCCAAGCGCCGAGCGTAAAGGGCTTGTTGCCGGCGCTCGTGGATTCAAGATGTGCAATTCGGGGTTTCGCCCCGCCGACCACAATCGCAATGGTCGATTCTGTCGCGCCGCGCGGGCACGCTGCAATAGGTCCCCTACCCCTATCCGCTTGCCCTCGAGGGTGGTGACCTCGACGAATCCATGTGCCCATCCTTGCGGATGGAGTGTCCGGGCAGAGTCCGACAAGGCGACATTGGAAGGGCTCCCCCACGTGCAGCAGACCATACACGCGACGCGCGCCAACACCGGCGGGGTCATGATAGGCGAACTTATACCCCGTCCCATCGTCGCGACAACAGGATGATCAATGGCAAAATGACAGCCCAACCGACCGCCAGCGACACTGTAGCTGGAACCCCCTTGACGAAGCGCAGGGCAGCGAGCGCGGCTCCCGAGTGAAATGACAGGGGGCCCGCGATCGCCCCCAGCAGGGCGCCGGCCATCACACGCTGTTTCAACCATCGATACGTTGTATTGAATTGGGCTGCGAACAAGCCCCACAGCGCCACCAGCCATAAAGGAGCAACGCCAGTGACGGCGTCGTGGGGATACGCGAGCAGGCCAAAAAAAACCAACGCACTGTCCCAAACACCACCGACAACCATCACCGTCGCCAGCAGCTTGACCTCCGCTAAAGGTCGCTCAACGCGTAACAGATGCAAGACGATGAGCACGATGACGAGAGCGATGCCTAGGTATGCCTTGCCCCTCGCCGCACTCAGAACGCACGCGAACCAGCCCGCCTGACCCAGAAGAAAGTAAAGCGCGGGAGTCAGTTTGGGCACGAGTCCATGCTAAATGATACGGCGGCCTAGGGGAATCCTGACGATTCGCTGGCACTACCTGATGAATTGCTGGAGCCCTTTGACCAGTGCATCGAATGTCACCCGGCAGCGTGGGCTATTGCGAAGATCCTCGTGCATGGTGATCCACGTTTCCATCTGCAAAGAGAACTGCCGCGGAAATAGTCGAATGATCGAGTCATCGCGGCGAGCGATTGCCGATTGGCAGACCCCGATCCCGGCACCGCAACGGATCAGGGCGAGCTGCGCGAGGTTATTGTCCGCGCGCAGGGCGAACGCTTCTCGCCGCCAGGCGCTAAACCCCTTGCCGGCGTCGCGGATAAACGCGGTCGGCTGATCAAAACCGATCAGTGCATGATGGGTCAATTCCGCCAAGGTGTCGGGCGTGCCATGGCGAGATAGGTAGCGCTGATGAGCATACATGCCCAACTCAATCTGGCCGACGCGCCGTGCAACCAACAGTTCCTGTCGCGGACGAGCCATGCGTACCGCGATGTCCGCCTCCCGACGAAGTAGATCCTGCATGCGGTCCGTGAGCACGAGTTCCACGACGAGTGCGGGGTGCTCATCGCGCAGATTTGCGATGATGGCCGGTAGCACCTCGACGCCGATGACGTCGCTGGCCGTGATCCGCACCGTTCCGCGCACGCCAACGCCTTGACTTGCGGCGGCACGCTCCAGAGCCGCAGCCGTACTCCGCATGGTTTCGGCATAGCCTCGCAGCGAAAGCGCCGCCTCGGTGGGCATCAGACCTGTCTGCGAGCGGATGAACAGGGCAAGGCCCAACGAACTCTCGAGGGCTGCGACGTGACGCCCCAAGGTCGGTTGAGCCACCCCGAGCGCACGCGCCGCACCCGACAGCGAACCTTCGTTCAGGACCGCAAGAAATGAGCGATAAAGTTCCCAACCAATGTCTGATGCCATGCATAAATGTATAGCAAGTAGCGCATGTTAAGCAATTCCATAGGTGCCGCGGCGGGCCCAAAATTAGCCCATCGACAACCTAACGGAGACAAACAATGGTCAACAACAACACTGCCCTGGTTCTGGGTGCAACCGGCGGCATCGGTGGCGAGGTGGCGCGTCAGCTACGGGATGGCGGCTGGAACGTCCGCGCGCTGCAACGCGGCGCCGCACAGGCCCTCGAACAGCGGGACGGGATGACCTGGGTTCGCGGCGACGCCATGAATGCCACGGATATCAGACGCGCGGCGCAGGGCTGCTCGGTCATCGTGCATGCGGTCAACCCTCCGGGCTATCGGCGTTGGGCCGAACTGGTATTACCGATGCTGGATAACACCATTGCCGCCGCCCGCTCGAGCGGAGCCACGATTGTCCTGCCCGGCACGGTCTATAACTTCGGCCGGGATGCCCTTCCGACACTTACCGAGGAATCTCCTCAGCATCCCTTCACCCGCAAAGGTGCCATCCGGGCTGAAATGGAACGACGGCTGTTCACGGCCAGCAAGACCGGTACTCGCGTGCTCATCGTGAGGGCCGGCGATTTCTTCGGGCCAACGGCCGCGAACAATTGGTTCTCGCAGGCGTTGGTCAAGCCGCATACGCCGGTCACGGCAGTGAGCTATCCCGGTCAACAGGGTGTCGGGCACCAGTGGTCGTACCTTCCCGATGTGGCACGCACCATGGTCGAGCTGCTCGCGCGCCGTGACTCGCTGGAACCGTTCGCCACCTTCAACTCGGCCGGCCACTGGGATGCGGATGGATCGCACATGATCGCGGCGATCCAACGAGCGGTTACCCGGCGCACCGGAACGACGCCCCGGACCACCGTGTTCCCATGGTGGCTGTTAACGCTTGCGTCGCCTTTCCTCACGACCTTCCGTGAAATGCGCGAGATGCGCTACCTCTGGCGCGAAGGGGTGCGAATGGACAACGCTCGGTTGATAGCCACTCTTGGGCATGAGCCGCACACTCCGCTGGATGAAGCAGTCGATGCGACCCTGACCGGGCTCGGCTGCTTTGCCGCATCCGTCAAAGGGGTCAAAACATGAAAAGACAAATCCAATCGTGGGTGGCATGGATGCTCGTCAGAATTCAAATTGTCACTGCGAACCTGGATCCCGAGATCCTGCAGTGGCCCGGCGCGCCATTCGGGTATTCTGTTAAATCTGATTGATTGCAGCTCTCGACTATAATCAGGGAATCGCGACTTTCGTCAAAGCAATTCGGGCCGAGCCGGAATCGGGTTATTATCGACACGCGTGCTTGTTACGGCTGAGCAAAACTTTCATCTACTGCTAAGAGTCTCCGGTCGTCGCCGACCGACTGACAGATCACATAAAGCAATCGGCGAGCGCGGGTACATGATCTACAACGACGCCTACTCTCGATTTGCCGGCGGCCGCCATCCTCAACTTCTGGGAAGCGAAGTACGCGACGGGTGGCCCGAGGTCGCCGACTTCAACGATCACATCATGAAAGTTGGCTTGAGCGGCGGCACCCTCGCCTACCTGGACCAAGAGCTCACGTTATACCGTAGCGGCAAGCCGGAACAGGTCTGGATGAACCTTGACTATTCACCGGTGATTGATCAGACGGGTGAGCCGGGCGGCGTGATTGCGATCGTCGTGGAAACCACCCAGCGCGTGCTTGCGGATCGACGCAACGAGACCCAGCACCGGCGCCTCGCGCAAATGTTTGAGCAGGGCCCAAGCTTCATGGCGTTGCTGGAAGGGCCCGATCATCGCTTTGAATTCGCGAACGCCAGTTACCTGCGACTGATCGGCCATATGGTGGATGAGGTGTTCAAGCCGGAAAGTGCCGCGGAACTGACGTCGCATCTGCGTGCCTGTTTGCTGGCCGGCACGCCCTATCGCTATGAACGGCAGAACGGCGATGCGATCGTCGAGGCTGTCGCGACGCCGGTTCCAGAGGCAAGTGGCAGAACGCGGCGGCTCGTTGTCAGCGCACGCGACATCACCGAACATCGAAACCTCGAACAGCAATTGCGTCAGTCCCAAAAAATGGAAGCGGTCGGACAGCTCACCGGCGGACTCGCGCACGATTTCAACAATCTGCTGACCGGCATTACCGGCAGCCTCGAGCTGATGGAAAAGCGCTTTGAACAACGCCGACTCGACGAAATCGATCGTTATCTGCACGCCGCCAAAGGGGCTGCGAAGCGCGCCGCGGCGCTTACCCACCGGTTATTGGCATTTTCGCGCCGGCAGACGCTTGACCCGAAACCGACGGATGTCAACTCACTGGTCACCGATTCGCACCAACTGGAAAACGCGCTGTTGAACCTTTGCATCAACGCACGCGATGCCATGCCACACGGCGGCCGGTTGACGGTGGAAACCTGTAATCGCTGGATCGACGAACGTGGCGCTCGCGCCCGCGACTTAGCCGCTGGGCAATATATCTCCCTTTGCGTCAGCGACAATGGAACGGGCATGTCGACGGAAGTGATTTCCCGAGCCTTCGACCCCTTCTTTACGACCAAACCCCTGGGAGAAGGCACGGGCCTAGGGCTCAGCATGGTTTATGGCTTCGCCCGTCAATCGGGGGGCCAGACTCGCATTTATTCCGAAGTCGGCAACGGTACGATGGTCTGCCTGTATCTGCCGCGTTGTGCAGACTCTGATGCGGAGACCGTCCAAGTGGAGGAGATCGCCGAATTCCAGCACACGAAACTCGGCGAGACCGTACTAGTCGTTGACGATGAACAGACGGTGCGAATGCTAATTACAGATGTCCTGGAAGAGCTGGGATATACGGCAATCGATGCCGGCGATGGTAGAGCGGGCCTCCAAATACTGGAATCCAAGCGTCAAATCGATCTGATGATCACCGATGTCGGATTGCCAGGCGGCATGAATGGCCGCCAGCTTGCGGATGCGGGTACGACGCTAAGACCTGGGCTCAAAGTCCTATTCATCACAGGCTACGCCGAAAATGCAGTGATCGGCGATGGGCATCTAAAGCCTGGCATGCATGTGCTGACCAAACCATTTGGCATGGACTCACTGGCGAACCGGATTACGAGCATTCTCAACTCGACTTAGCAAGCCCTTCGCAGTGGAGATTTCGCGAATGCGATCCCGGGTCCGCTATGATTTTAGTTTACGGACTTATCCTGCCATCCACCGCCCAGCGCTTTATA
>Ga0302315_10003060_pt1 | contig 15372 bp, 19 predicted proteins | sample III_Palsa_N3_1_FD_200532 | JGI IMG/M metagenome (GOLD analysis project Ga0302315, IMG submission 200532) | Peat permafrost microbial communities from Stordalen Mire near Abisko, Sweden - III_Palsa_N3_1 | ecosystem: Environmental > Terrestrial > Soil > Palsa > Peat permafrost | place: Sweden... | reverse complement strand
GATTGGGAAGGCTATCCATTAAGGAAAGACTATAAAACGGCGGAATATTATAAGGGAATTAAGATAGATTAATTTCGAATTTATTTTGATTCGAATGTTGAATATTGGATTTCAAATTTATTTTTTAATTTGTGTTAATGGATAAAATTGAATTAAAGAAAAGAACACAGAAATTCGCTGTAGATGTAATAAAATTTATTGGGACCTTGCCAAACATTCGTTAGGTAAATGTGCTTGCAAATCAACTATTAAGAAGCTCAACATCTATTGGCGCTAATTACCGGGCAGCATGTAAAGGTAAATCTACAGCAGATTTTATAAATAAAATTGTTATTGTGGAGGAAGAAGCCGACGAATCAATTTACTGGTTTGAGTTGATGGAGGAAGCCGGATTAGTTCCGTTAACTATAATTGCACCATTAAAAAAAGAAGCTATCGACCTTACAGCAATTTTTTACGGCCATAGGTAAAACAGCAAAAGAGAATCAACGGAATAACAAAAAATAAAAAATTCGAAATTGAACATTCGAAATTCGAAATATAACGAAGCTTTACAAGTCTATACAAGGAAAATAGCCGATGCCGCTGTTGAGGATATGGTGCTGAACATGGGGCCGCAGCATCCGTCGACGCATGGGGTTTTGCGGCTGGAGCTTATTACTGATGGCGAGATTGTTAAGGAGGTTATCCCGCACATTGGTTACCTGCACCGCTGTTTTGAAAAACACGCCGAATCGCTCACCTACCAGCAAACAATTCCCTTCACCGACCGCATGGACTACCTGGCCTCCATGAACAACAGCCACGCTTTTGTAATGGGTGTGGAACGGATGATGGGCATTGATAAGGATATTCCCAAACGTATAGAGTATATAAGGGTATTGGTTTGCGAACTGAACCGCATTGCCTCACACCTGATAGCAATCGGCACTTATGGTATAGATATTGGCGCTTTTACGCCTTTTTTATGGTGTTTTAGAGATCGTGAACATATTATGGGCATGCTGGAATGGGCCTCGGGCTCGCGCATGCTGTACAATTATATTTGGGTAGGCGGTTTGTTTTACGATCTGCCTGTTGGCTTTGAGGAGCGCTGCCGCGAGTTTGTGGAGTACTTTAAGCCCAAAATGGTGGAGCTGAACCAATTGCTTACTGATAACCAGGTATTCATTAGCCGCACCGCCAATGTTGGTGTATTGCCGCTGGATGTGGCCATCAATTACGGCTGCTCCGGCCCTATGCTGCGTGGATCGGGCCTTAAATATGACTTGCGCCGTATCGATGGCTACTCCGCCTATCCCGAACTGGATTTTGATATCCCCGTGGGCAAAGGCGAGATGGGCACCCTTGGCGATTGCTGGGATCGGTACAAAGTTAGGGTTGATGAAATAGAGCAATCGCTTAAAATGATAGATCAATGCCTTGACCGCCTGCAAAAGGAACTGAAACGTACCCCTGATTTTGATCCGCGCGCAAAACTCCCGCGTAAAACCATCCCCAAAGCACAGGATTATTATATTCGTTGCGAAGGCGCCAAAGGCGAACTCGGATTTTACTTTATGGCCGATGGCAAATCGGAAATACCTACCCGGGTAAGGGCACGCGGGCCAAGTTTTAGCAACCTGTCTGTACTGCCCGAACTGGCCAAAGGCGTTATGATAGCCGACCTGATAGCCATTGTAGGCTCCATTGATTTTGTATTAGGCGAAGTTGATCGCTAAGCCAACAAAAAAGGCCTCCTTACGGAAGCCTATTCTTAATATATATTAGTTTATAGGGCTTATTTATCGTAAACCTTAACCATAAAAACATAGTTCTTCAACTTTTTAAGCTGTTGTACATCGCTCAGGCCGGCTAAAGTATTTTTAGTATTCAGGTTTACTTTTTTATCTAAGGAGTCTATCGCGCTAAGTAAATAGCTTGATTTAACCGCGAAATGCACGCCCTCCAGTTGCGATTGGCTTGCTTGTACTATACCTATCACATTTCCCCTGGTATCCATCAACGGGCCGCCGCTGTTGCCGGGGTTAAGGGGGATCGATATCTGGTAGTCCAGGCTATCGCCGTTCAGGCCATTAGCTGATGTTAATTTTCCATAACCATAAACCGGTGAATCCTGCGGATAGCCGTAGGTATAAACGCTCTCGGCCAGGTCGCTTTCCGTTCTTTTAAAAGTATAAGGTATGGCACTCAAATTCCTGAACGAGGTATCAACTATTTTTAAAATAGCGATATCGTTTTCGGGTTGGGTATATAATACGATCGCTTTAAATGATTTGCCGGCCGCGTTTTGCACGTATACGGAATCATTTTCGCTCACTACATGATAGTTGGTAGCTATTAAACCGTTTGTGGTAATGGCAAAACCGGTACCACTGAACCTGTTGGCCGTATTTTTAACTGCCCTGTTATTTTGCGATACCTGTTTGCCCAGCATGGCGGTTTTTATTTTAAGGCCCACCACATCGCGCCTTAATTGAAGATATTTCGAATCCTGGTTATTAGTCAGGTTACCGGTTAAAAACATGATGCTCAAAATAGCAAAAATGGCTATGGATGCCGCTACCGATATTTTTGAATGGTGATTGCGCCATAACCTCACCACAAATGATGGGTGGATGATCAGCTCATCGGCCAGGGTATGCACATCTATCTCGTCATGTATCGCATTCAGCCGGTCTTCCAGTGCCAGGCGGTCGCTGTATTGTTTTATCAGCTTAACAAATTCCGCATGCTCGGCTATTTTCGCGTTGATAGCCGTATCGCCTTTGCGAAGCAATTCAAATTGTTTACGCTCATCCGGGCTCATTTCGCCGTTGAGGTACCTTTCAATTTCTTCCAGTAATTTACTATCGTTCATGTTAAACCTCCTTATTTCTGCTGAAAAAATAACTTCTTCAACCTTTGCAGACATTTATATTTTTGCGTTTTCGCGTTATCGGCGTTGGTATAACCAAAGCGCTCACATATCTCCTGCATACTCCGGTTATGGATGTAAAAATCCTCCATTATGGTTTTGCAGGGCTCTCCCAACAACAACAGCGCGCTTTCCATTTTACCAAACTGCACATCCATGTCGTTCCGTTTCTCAACTTCATCGTCCACGTCCGAGTAATCCTGGAAATCTCTTATATCCCCGCCGTACCTGCTCATCTGGCTAAGCCTTTTGAGCCATAGCCGCCTGCAAACGGAGTATAGGAAGGTCTTGAGCTTGCTGCTTAGCTCAAAATCTCCCGCTTTTATTTTGTTGTATAATATAATAATGGCTTCCTGGTAAATGTCTTTAGCATCATCAGCGGTGCCGTTATTATTTATGATCAGTTGCAACACCATCGGGAAATACGCCACGTATAAACGCTTTAGTACAACATCCGAATTATTAAGTATCCCAAGTATTACCTCACTATCTGTTGGTATTGAACTTTTTAACTCTTTATACACCCCTTAATACTATTTATATGAAATTGTAACCCTGTTTTTTATAAAAAAAACTAAATTACTAAAATAAGGTTACCTTTTTTAAATAGGAGTATTCAATAAACGTAAACACTTAATTATAAAGTAAATGAAAAACATCATTAAAACGGGCTTTGCCATAGCGGCAATAGGTTTATTTGCGGCATGCGGCCCTGCCAAAACAGCAACCACTACTACCGATTCAAGCGCCACCACCGTAAAAGTTGATTCCACCGTAAAAATAACCACAGGCGCTGATACCCTGAAGAAAGATACCACCAAAAAAGACACTACAAAAATGTAGGCTTGTTATTATTAACAAATAATAGCCTAACAATCAATATAACCCACTAATTCCATAGAATTTATATTTTTTTTTAAAAAGATGGGTTACCTTTTTCAAATTAATGTATTAATAGCAAAATAATGAAAAACATCACCATGAAAAACGCATTCAAGATCGCTGCACTGGCATTAGTAATTTCAGTTTCAGCAGCTGCCTGCCACAGTAATTCAAGCACATCAGGTTCTGATACTACCAAAGATACCACCAAGGTAGTAACCGATACCACTAAAAAAGATACTACCATAAAAACAGATACTTCGAAAAAAGATACTGTTACAAAAGACACCACAGTTAAAACTGTTGTGAAGAAAACCGAAACAACTAAAAAATAATATACACTTTAAACCCCCAAACATGAAAAATTCTTTCAAAGTTGGCTTTTTAGCCTTAGCCCTTGCAGTTTCATTTGCAGCTTGCCAAAGTAAATCAAGCACAGCAGCAGCAGATTCATTAAAAACTGCCGATTCAATTAAAGCAGCAGATTCAACCAAAGCAGCTGATTCAGCTAAAACTAAAGTTGATACCGCTAAAGCCGACACCGCTAAGAAAGACACTACCAAGAAGAAATAATTAGTTTTTTCTAACTGATTTTTAGTTTTTTTCTACTGTAAAAGGTAATTCCATGATTTTTTTTCAAAATCATGGGTTACCTTTTGCTATTTTAGGTATTAACCAGCAAAACTATTAATCACTTTAAAAAAAATTAACATGAAAAATTCATTCAAAGTTGGCTTTTTAGCCTTAGCTATCGCTGTTTCTTTTGCAGCTTGTAAATCAAAATCAGGTGCTTCTGCAGCAGATTCAGCTAAAATGGCTGATTCAGCTAAAGCAGCAGATTCAACCAAAATGGCTGATTCAGCTAAAATGAAAATGGCTGACACCTCTAAAAAAGACACTAGCAAAATGAAAATGGACACTACTAAAAAGAAATAATTTTAGTAGTTCATTTATTTTTGAACAAACAAAAAGGCCCTGGTTTCAGGGCCTTTTTGTTTGTATTAAGTTTTTTTTGAAACAGCTATTTATTTGCTGTTTCCCCTGAACATAGAAATTATCCAGATAATAATAGCTATTACGATAACCACCGCGATAACACCCACCGCAGCACCGGCCTTAAATATACCGCCAATAACAGAACACCCGCTCAGGGCCATTAATAGCATAGAGCCGAATAACAAGTTTAATTTTTTCATGATAAAAAGTTTATAAGATTGATAATATGAAGGCTGATGCAAAAACCGGGCCTTTTTGTTTGTAATAACCAACATACCGCCCGCCTGTTTTAAACTGCCTGATTTTAATATAATCTATAAAATTATACCGCCTAATTAGCGCAGATAAGTATTTTTGCCGTTCTACATATTTGCTATGGCTCCTGCTCTGTTATCTATCAAACACGCCACGGTACGCTATTTAAACAGCGTATTGTTCAAAAACCTTACCTATATACTTAACCAGGGCGAAAGCTGGGCCATTATAGGGCCGAGCGGATCGGGCAAAAGCGCGTTGCTGCAAACCATAGCCGGTAAATTCAATATTACCGGCGGCGAGATAAAATATCACTTTTTTGAACACTATTTAGCACAGCATCCCGACCACGACAGCACACTCACTTATCATAAGCTGATAGCCCTGGTAGAGTCGAAGCACCATTTTCGTAATCTTTCCAATACTACCGAATTTTACTACCAGCAGCGTTATAATTCCTCCGATTCGGAGGATGCGCAAACGGTTGAAGCCTACCTTTCGACCATAAAAACCGCGCCGGGCAAAAGCGTTTACTGGGATATGGACAAGGTGATAAGCACCCTGCGTTTACAGGAATTAAGAAGCAAGCAGCTTATCAAACTATCAAACGGCGAAACCAAACGCCTGATGCTGGCTGCCGCCTTGCTGAAAAACCCCTTGATTTTATTGCTCGATACTCCCCTAACCGGCCTCGATGTACAAACCCGTGCGGCGTTCAGCCTGATAATTGATGAGATAGTAGCATCGGGCATTGCCGTTATCATGGCCACATCGCCGCACGAAATTCCGGCGGACATAACGCATATTGCCGTTTTGCAGGATGGCGACATTGGCCAGGTGATTGCTAAAAAAGATTTTAACCCCGATCTGTTTAAAGATAAAGTACCCGATAATACCGACCGCACTAAACTGCGCGCCTTATTGAATACCGGCAGCAAGACCACTTTCAGCAGCATTATAAAAATGGACAAGGTACACATCAAATATGGCGAAAAGGTGATCTTGCATGATGTAGACTGGCAGGTGCTGCCCGGCGAGCGCTGGGCCCTGCTCGGCCCGAATGGTGCAGGAAAATCGACCTTGTTGAGCCTGGTAAATGGGGATAACCCGCAGGCTTATGCCAACGATATTGTTTTGTTTAATAAAAAACGCGGCACCGGCGAAAGTATCTGGGATATTAAGAGCAAGATCGGCTTTGTATCGCCCGAATTGCACCAGTATTTCCCTACCGATAACAGTTGTTTACAGGTGATTGAATCGGGTTATTATGATACGCTGGGCTTATTTCGCCCAAGCCAAAAGGTAAAGGCAGATACTGCCCTAAGCTGGATGCAGGCTTTGGAAATTGATAAATACGCGCGTATGTTGCTCAAAAACATCCCCGCCAGCGCCCAGCGCCTGTGCCTGCTGGCCCGCGCGCTCATCAAAAACCCCGCCCTGCTCATCTTCGACGAGCCCTGCCAGGGAATGGACGAGCACCAGCAATTACATTTTAAAAACATAGTGAACACCATTTGTGATTTAAGCGATGTAACGCTCATTTATGTAACGCATTATCAGCAGGAGATACCGGATAGTGTTACTAAAGTTTTGAGGTTGGATAAGGGGATGGTGGTGTAATATATTGATGCTATTTTAAGATAAAAAATCAGCTTGTGGTCGGTGTTATCACCGCACCACTTACGAATGCTTTACGAATGGTGCGGTGATAACACCGACCATAGGCTAAATTAAATCCCCTCGTTATATTTTTGTTGAAGTGCTGTAAAAATCCTTCATCTAATCTCTAACCTCCAACCACTAATCACTATATTTGTATATGAATACAGCCGATCTGTTATTGCGTGCTTCAAATTTTGATTTTCTAAGCCAGGAAGAAGGTGTTTTTTTATACAACAACGCCTCCACTCCTGATTTGATGTATGTGGCTAACGAGCTGCGCAAAAAGCAGGTGCCGCATGGTAAGGTTACCTGGCAAATTGATCGTAATGTAAACACCACCAATGTTTGCATAGCCAATTGCAAGTTCTGTAACTTTTTCCGTCGCCCTGGCCATGAGGATAGTTATATTACTGATATTGAAACTTATAAAAAGAAAATAGAAGAAACATTCCGCTATGGCGGCGATCAGTTGCTGCTGCAAGGCGGCCATCACCCCGACCTCGGCCTGCAATTTTATACCGACCTGTTTAAACAGCTGAAAGAATTATATCCAACGCTTAAATTACACTCTTTAGGTCCGCCGGAAATTGCCCACGTGGCAAAGCTGGAAGGCATGAGCCATATTGATGTTTTAAGAGCCATGAAAGCATCCGGACTGGATTCCCTGCCCGGTGCCGGTGCCGAAATATTGAATGACCGTGTTCGCCGCCTTATATCCAAAGGGAAATGCGGCGGTAAGGAATGGTTGGATGTTATGCGCGCGGCGCACCAACTAAATTTGCCAAGCTCGGCCACCATGATGTTCGGCCATGTGGAAACTATCGAAGAACGCTTTGAACACCTGGTTTGGATACGCGAGGTGCAATCAGAAAAACCTGAAGGATCGTATGGCTTTGTAGCCTTTATCCCCTGGCCTTTTCAGGATGATGGCACACTTTTACGTAAAGTACGTGGCATCACCAATAATGTAACCGGCGATGAATATATCCGCATGATAGCTTTGAGCCGCATTATGTTGCCTAATATTAAAAACATTCAGGCCTCGTGGCTTACGGTTGGCAAGCAGGTGGCACAATTATGCCTGCATGCCGGCGCTAATGATTTCGGATCGATAATGATAGAAGAAAATGTAGTATCAGCCGCAGGCGCGCCGCACAGGTTTACCGCCAAAGGCATACAGGATTCCATAGCCGAAGCCGGTTTTGAACCCCAACTGCGCAACCAAAAATACGACTGGCGCGATGTACCCGTTCAAATTGAAGAGCAGGTAATTAATTATTAGAGATCAGAGGCTGAAGATTAGAGATTAGCAGCTACAACTACCTGGTTATTAATTTACGAAGTTTTGAAAACTTCGTAAATTTCACCTCCATCATCTTAAAAAATTTCACAAAAAAAGCCGCCCCGAGAAATCGGGGCGGCTCCATCATACACAATAAACTCTATTAACTCACAATAAATGATCCTACTAATAGGGCCAAAACCTGTGTCATTGTTAGTGGCTCATCAAATGCTGCTGTAGCTACAGAAACAAGTGTTGCGCTTGGGCTTTCTTCGCTTGGCAGTGTAGTACAATCAATACCAAGTTGGGTAATATTTTGTTCGCCGTCATAATTGCCGTTTACAAGTGATATACCTGTATCATTACCCAATGCAGCTGTACTGGTTATCCATGGTGTGGTACCGCGTATATAACGTACAGTTGAGGCATGGCGTGCTTCAACAGCATGAATACCTAAGGCAGCGGTTAAAACTACCTGGTTGCCCAATAAATTACCGGCCTGGCCTTTATAAGCACGTACGCCGGTATCTTCAAAGGCTTGCGAAACAGCAAGGAAAGTTTGATAGTTAGTTAAAACATCGGCAAACGGGCCCTTGCCCGATCCATTACCAGCGGTTAAATCAAAGGTAAGGGAGCTTTCAGCAACAGGTGTACCGCCTAAGCTGGTGATAACACCCTGTAAAAAAGTAACGTGAGCATTTTCATCGCCCTGTACAGTTTTAAAATAGGTGTTGTAATCTGCCGAAGGTATTAAGCCCGATGCAGCAGCGCCCTGGTTATAAAATGTTGATTCAAGGTACTCCAGTGTTAAAGCAAAATTCAATACGCTAACAACTGATGTTGAAGTTTGGCCGTAAGCTTTTTTGAATATGGTTCCTAAAGCAAATGGAAGGGCAGCAACGGCTACTTTTGAGCCAAAGCTGGTGATATTTTTAATCGCGTCACGTCGCGGGCTGATCCTGTCCTGAAAATCAGGGTCAACTTTTTCAATTTCGTCTATTATACTAAATAAATTCATGGCGATGTGGGGTTAAGCTACGTAATTAAAAGATTTGGCACTCACTTTAGTGGTTAAGTAGGTGTTGGCAATTGGCAATACCTCTGCAATAGTTGCCGAAACATTTACTGCATTTGTATCAACCTGGCCTGCTACAAAACTTCCCGGTGTAATTAAGTTAGCAATGTAAGCAGCATGGCGTGCTTCAACTGATACAATTTTACCGGCTACGGTAAGGTAATCTGGGTTAACAATTAAATAGCCTGCACCATCATAAGCGGTTACGCCGGTATTTTCAAAAGCTGCAGCTGCGGCAAGTACACTTGCTCTGCTGGTAAAATTGATAGCGCTGAAATTAGCCGACAATGCAGGTATAGCAGCGGCACCTAATGCCTTTTTGAAAAACTCGCGGTGTAATACTTCATGATCGCGGATAGAGGTTAAGCCCGTTAACTCTGCACTGGTCATTCCGGAGTAAGGTGTTGCAATTACCTGGATGTAAAAAGCTGCTTCCAATTGCTCCAATGCATAAGCAAAATTTAGGATACCCACATCTCCCGAACCAATATCGATCCCAACTGATGCTGTAACGTTATGATCCTTGTGGCAAGATGATGCCGCAGTCAAAACGCCTATGGCGGCGGCACCAGCCCCGGCGTAACGTAAAAATGACCTCCGGGCCATATTTACTCCGCCATTTTTTAGTTCTGTTTCTGTTTTCATAAATAAATGATTAGTATTAAAAGTTTATATAATGAAATACGCTTAATACAGATAAGCAGTTTTAATAAATATTAATGTTGTTACAACCGCAGAGAGTAGTTACTTTTATTGTAAGGAATGATTGATACAGAATTATATATTGAGGCGCTCATTTTTTCGTCGGAGCAGAGCCTGCGTTTGGAAGAAATAGCCTACTGTTTACAGTCGGCACTCGAAATTGACATCACCGCCGAGCAGATAAGCCAAAGTATTGATGCCATCCAAAAAAAATACCAGGCACAAAACCTGGCTATGGAACTGGTTAAGGTAAATAACGGCTACCAGTTTTTAACAAAAAAAGATTATCACGCGGTTATAAGCCTGCTGCAGGCCCAGCGCGCCAAAAAGAAATTAAGCCAGGCCGCGCTTGAAACTCTGGCAATTATTGCCTACAAACAGCCCGCAACTAAAACCGATGTAGAGCAAATAAGGGGTGTAAACTGCGATTATTCAATACAAAAACTGCTCGAAAAGGAGCTAATTGCCATTGTTGGCAAGTCGGAAAGCCTTGGAAAACCCCTGCTTTATGGTACCAGCGGGCTGTTTATGGATTATTTCGGCATCAACAATATTCAAGAATTGCCTCATATAAAAGAACTTACAGCCGATGCAAATTCAATTGGCGATTTAACAGAATAATTTTTCAATCATATTTTTTAAGAAAATGATTTTCGTTATTTTTACTAAGAAAATAATTTGCTGTATTTACAAAAAGATATTTTTACATTTAATTTCATTTAAATTTACATTGAATTAAGTTTTAAACTAAAAATTCGTCCAATGGGAACGCCAAAAAAACCTGTAAAGAAAAAGACTATTTCAAAAAGTACCGGCGCAAAAAAATCAGCAGAGGAACCAATTGATCTGAAAGCAAAAAAGAAGATCATTGATGAGGATGATGAAGATGAGGATTTCGACCTGCCCCTTGATGAATTGGGCGGCTACGAAAGCTTTGATGACTTTGAAGAAGAAGACGATTATTGATTTTAATGTATACCGTAATATAAAGCATTCAGAATATGCCTCTGGATGCTTTTTCTATATTTGGCGTTTTGTAATAGGTAAAAATGGTTATAACCGAAGTTAATAATAAGGCAACAAAAAAAATATTTCTGGATGTAGCCCGGATAATTTATAAAACCGATGATAATTGGGTTTGCCCGCTGGATAATGATGTAGAGGCCATTTTCGACCCTGCAAAAAACAGCTTTCATAAACATGGCAAGTGCTCCCGCTGGATACTTACTGATGATAAGCAGCAGCCAATTGGCCGCGTTGCCGCCTTTATTAACAACGAAAAAGCCTATAACTATGAGCAGCCAACCGGCGGCATGGGCTTTTTTGAATGTATAAACGATGAAAAAGCTGCCTTTTTATTGTTCAATACAGCTAAAAACTGGCTGCAGCAAAACGGCATGCAAGCTATGGACGGCCCCATTAACTTTGGCGAGAATGATTCGTTTTGGGGGCTGCTGGTTGAAGGGTTTACGCCTCCATCCTACGGCATGAACTATAACCCGCCTTATTATAAGGCCTTTTTTGAGCATTATGGCTTTAAAACCATGTATGAGCAATTAACCAATCACCTCAATATTCTGAAACCATTTCCTGAAAGGTTTCGGAAAATTGCTACCTGGGTATCACAAAAACCGGGGTATACTTTTAAGCACCTTAAAGCGAAAGAAATTGAGCAGTTCGCTGCCGATTTTATCGAGATATACAACGATGCCTGGCAGGGTTTCGAAAATTTTGTGCCGATAACTTACGCTACCATATTGGAGAGCTTTAAAAAAATGAAGCCTTTAATGGATGAAAAGCTTATTTGGTTTGCCTATATTAATGATGAGCCGGCATCATTCAATATAATTTTACCCGATGCCAACCTTATGCTAAAACCCCTGAACGGCAAACTTGACCTTGTGGGCAAGCTTAAATTTTTATATTACCGGTGGAAAGGCGTATCGCGCATGCGGGCCATTGTAATGGGCACCAAGCAAAAGTTTCAGCACCACGGCCTCGAATCGGCACTTTTTATTAAACTGGGAGAATACGTTTTACCGCTAAGCCAGTACGAAGAACTGGAACTATCGTGGGTGGGAGATTTTAACGAAAAGATGATAGCCCTGCACGCCGCGATGGGTAGCGTGTTTGGCAAAAGGCATTTAACAATGCGGGTTATATTTGAGCATCAGTGAGTCAATTTAATTAATAGGAACCTCAAATTTCCCTCTAATTTCTAATCACTAATCTCTAATCTCAGGCAATTTCCCGGCGGTGCCTTAACTCTTCAAAAAGCTCTATCACTTTTTTCTGAAGTTCTATCACCTCGTTTTCCCGGTCGGTTAAGCGTTTGTGAACATTTTCCAGTTCGGTAATAAATTTCAGATCCTGTTCCGCCTCGTTAAAGGTAAGTAATTGCACAACGCCCATTTCAAACAAGGTGGCAATTTGCTCTAACCGGGATAAATTAATATCTGTTATGCCGGTTTCAATTTTTGAAAAAGCAGGGATAGAAATATCCAGCCTTTTGGCAACATCCTCCTGGCTCCATCCTTTTTGATGGCGTAATAACCTGATTTTTTTTCCCAGTGTTTTCATGTTAATTTAGTATGAACAAGGTTTCGCAATAGTTAATAAAGTTAAGATAAATTTTTAATATCATAATAAAATATAAAAAATATTTTACTATTTATAAGTATGAGTGCTTCATACTCATAGAATTAACAAGATTCAGAAATCAAGCAGAGAGCAGCAGGGCGATAAAAAGGCCGAAGATCATCAACCCGGTTAAGAAAAACTTTTGCTACCCGAAGAAAGGTGATAAAACTTATGCAAATAATAAGTTAACTAAAACTGTAAATAAAGGCAGCCTATGCTAGCCGTACCCCTTTTTAATTGAACGAAGCCCGAAATTCCAAAGGCGAAACGCTGGTTTTTATTTTGAATAGTTTGCTGAACGACTGCGGATGCTCAAACCCTAACTCGTAGGCAATTTCGCTAACTGATAAACCGGTGGTGGATAATTTTTCCTTTGCCTTTTCCATCAATTTATCATGGATGTGATGCTGGGTGCTTTGCCCTGTTAATATTTTAAGTGATCCGCTTAAATAACCGGGCGATACGTTTAACGTTTCGGCAATATAGGTCACGCTGGGCAATCCCTTTTTTGCTAAAGCATCACTATTAAAATAAGCTGTAAGCACATCTTCCAGGCGGTTAAGCAGCTTATGGTTGGCTATTTTACGGGTGATGAACTGGCGCTGATAAAATCTTTCGGCATAAGTAAGCAATAATTCCAGTTGAGCTATTATGATGTTTTGGCTAAATTTATCAATGTTCGATCGGTATTCCTGTTCCATGTTTTGCATCATGCCTGTAATGGTTGCTTCTTCCTTTTCTGAAAGAAACAAAGCCTCATGTACCGAATAGCTAAAATATTCATATTGCTTTATGGTTTTGGCCAGTGGCGTATTCCACAAAAAATCGGGATGGATGAGTAACAGCCATCCCGAATGTTTTAGTGCCGAGCCTTTATCTATCTCGATACCAAAAACCTGGCCGGGCGATATAAAAAACATGATGCCCTCGTCAAAATCATATTCCTGCTGCCCATATTTCATTTTGGCATTAAAATCCCTTTTTAATGAGATGGAATAAAAATTAAACACTAAGCTTATTGATTCATTGTAAGGCAAGTGCTTAATAGATTCAAAATTGATAACGCTGATCAGTGGATGCTCCGGCTTAGGGAGCCCCATAACCTGGTGATATTCGCTTATGGTTTTGATCCGGTGAGGTTGTGTGCTGGCCATGTTACAATATCGTCAATTTTATTTAAACGCGGCGGCAAATTCCTTTGCAAAATCTGCCAGCTTTACTTTGCCCAAAACAGTTGGTTGGTGCAAATCATAATCTCCCCGTATGGCACCGCTGCGAATGCTGGCATTCAACTCTACCAATTTGGCGGCAATGTGGGCAGGTACTCCATTCTGCTCCATAGCGGCCTGGGTTTGCTCATCGGTAAAAGTTAGCCATTTTAAATCGGGCTTACCAATGGCGGCTCCTAATATGCTTGCTATTTCGTTACAGGTATGTTCATCACTTGCTATATATCTTATCTTTTTACCTGTATTTTGTACTTCTAACTCTTCCACTGCTGCGTCGGCAATATCTCGTGTCGATACCAGTACCACTTTGTCATCTCCGCCATAATTTGTACCCATAAAGCCTGCCGCCTTGATCATAGGTATATAGTGGTACAAATTGTTATAAAAAGAACATGGCCGAAGATAGGTAATGGCTACATCTGTCAGTTCGTCTAAAATTTTTTCTACCTGGTGCGAACCGACGATCATACCCGTTCCTTTATCTAAATGAGCGCCCCAACTGCTGAGATGAACCACCTGTTTTATCCCCGATTGTTTAATAGCGTTCGCATAATTGTTTCCAATTAGTTGATAATACGCTATCGGGTCGGCCACCGCAAAATTGGGTGGTACCATGGTGTATACCACATCGGCGCCCGTAAAAGCAGCTACTAAAAAATCCGCATTATGCAGCGAGCCTATAGCGGCAGTAGCGCCGAGGGTTTCAATAGCTGCCCGCTTTTTGGGATCGCTGCTAATAATGGTAACTGCATGCCCTTTTTGCATCAGCGCCGTTGCCAGGGGTTTGCTTATGTTACCTAATGAACCTGTTATTACAATTTTCATTTTTTGTAAAATTTATTTTTTATTTATTATAGGCGGCAGCAAATTCCTTTGCAAAATCTACGGCCTTTACCTTGCCCAAAACCGGTTTATTGCGGTAATAATCCTCCATTAATAAACCGCTGTGCTGGCTTGCAAACATTTCAACCAAGCCTTCAGCAATGCTTGGGTTCAGCCCCACTCCCTTTAAAATATTGAGCCTTTCTTCATCAGAGATCAATACCCATTTCAGGCCGGGTTTGCCTATGGCTTCGCCCAGAATGCTGGCTGTTTCATTACCGGTAAGTTCATCGCTTGCTACATACTGCACTTTTCTGCCGGTAAGTGGCGTATCGAGTTCCCGCGCAACCGCTTCGGCAATATCAATCGGCGAAACCCAAACCAGGTTGTCATCTGCGCCGTAATTTGCTTCGATAATGCCCTTACCTTTTATTAGCGGGATAAAGCCAAACAAATTGTAATAGAAACCAACCGGGCGCATGAAGGTGATAGCCACATTGGATAATTTATCCAATATAAGCTCCACATTGTGATGAAACAGGATGAGCCCCGAACCCTCGCTTAAATGAGCGCCAATACTGCTCAGGTGAACCACGCGCTTTACACCCGAATTGCTGATAGCCTGCGCATAGTTGTTGGCAAGCTGGCTGCAATGCGCCATCAGGTCGAAATTGGGATCCATGTAGTTAGCGGGCGGTATCATGGTATAAACGGCATCCGCGCCGGTAAAGGTTGCTGTAAGAAAATCAACATCTTCTATCGAACCGATGGCCGCTTTGGCACCTAATGCCTCTATTTCTGTATGTTTTTCGGGATTGCTGCTTATAACGGTAACCAAATGCCCTTTTTGCACTAATTCTTCTGTAAGTGGCTTGCTGATGTGCCCTAACGAACCTGTTACTATAATTTT
>Ga0302315_10003059_pt1 | contig 15374 bp, 15 predicted proteins | sample III_Palsa_N3_1_FD_200532 | JGI IMG/M metagenome (GOLD analysis project Ga0302315, IMG submission 200532) | Peat permafrost microbial communities from Stordalen Mire near Abisko, Sweden - III_Palsa_N3_1 | ecosystem: Environmental > Terrestrial > Soil > Palsa > Peat permafrost | place: Sweden... | reverse complement strand
GTCTTTGCGTTCAGTTACTGGGGCAAGATCATTTGTGTTTGTGTAACGACTCCGCACAACTTGCCGTTCTCGGTCTTGATCAAGGTTTGCCAAACCATCGTTGTCTTTCCTTTGTGAAACGGGGTGCATTCAGCGTAAATCGTGCTGCCGACCTTGGCAGCAGCGAAAAAATTGGTCTTGGATTCGATGGTTGCGGTCCGCGTGCCAGTCGGCAAGTTGACGAACGTGGCGACCGCACCAAGCGTATCGGCAAACGCCATCAACGCTCCGCCATGTAAAATTTCACCCACGGTACAGAGGTCCGCGCGCACGGTGAGCTTGGCGGTAATGCGATCCGGGCCGAGGTCGATCAGTTCCATCCCGATCAGCCCAGGGAACAGCGGACTCAATAACTCCTGAATTGAAGCAATGCTATTCACTTGACATTCTTCCGGTTAAAAACGCAATCACACATCGGAAAAAGCGGAAAGCGCAGCTACGCCTCAATCCTAGCAGCATCTCCGATTTCAAGCACATGACATGCTTCGATTTCGGTCCTGGCTGCAAAGCCTGATTGCTGAAAATATCGCCAGATGATGTTTCCAGCTCGGAAAAATTCGCTTAATGTTAGCTGCCGAACAGAAACATTTCTTTCCCCGGACTATGCTGTTTGCAAGTATCCATTTCACGCAAACGTCAGGCGCGGATTTCGCTGTCAAAATCGCAACCGGGTTATACTTACTTGCCTTACATCAAGCGGAGCGCCGATTATTTTGCCAAACTAGCACTTGCCCAGGCTTGCCTGCCGTTATTCACCTCCATAAACCTCGTCAATTTTGTCAGCTCAACCACAATTATCCGTTCTCAATGTCTTGACTGTGCTGCTTGCGCTGACCTGTTTCCTTGCAGGTAATTGCCGGGCGGAGGATAAACTCGCGGTTACACCTGCGCCGATTCGCTTCCTGCTAAGCTTCGACGACGGACCCAGTGGCGATCATTACAATAATTCGACTGAGCAAGTCCTCGATGCCCTGGCGCACAATGGTGTCCAACCGGGGATCAAGGTCATTTTCTTTGTCCAGACGCGCGCCGCTCGCGGTGGCGGGACCGAAATCGGCAAAAAACTGCTGCACCGGGAGCAAGACGAAGGGCATTTGCTAGGCTTTCACACAGCTACCAAGGGTCATTCGAATCATCGATTTTTAAGTGAAGATGAATTTGAGCACTCGCTGCAGAATGGCGTTGCCGACATTAGCGAGATTACAGGCAGTGCACCAAAATTAGTGCGTCCGCCGTTCTGGAACTACGATGAACGCACGCTCACTGCGTACGAAAAACACGGCATGCATATCCTGTTGACCGATTTAAATGCCAACGACGGCAAAATCTGGGGCATCAATTTCAGTTTGTCAAAACATCGGAATATGCTGAAACAATTGACTGAGTTGCGCGAGCAATGGCTTGCCGGATCGCTACCGGTGGTCGACGGCAACACGCCGATAGTGGTCACTTTTCACGACGTCAATACCTACACGGCAAACCATATCGAGGTGTATCTCGACATCCTGCTCGAAGTCGCCAAAGAGTTGGACATGCCGACCGCAGACAAACCGTTTTATGATCAGCGCGCGGACCTTGAAAAGGCCGCATTGGCCCGTACCGTGCGGGACGGTGAAATCCGCCCGCGCCTGCCTGGCCTGTGGGATTGGTTGTGGCAATAAGCTTTATTACCGACGAAGTTACGGCCGCAGATCAACCGTGCCGTAACTTCGGAAGTTGAAATTAATTGCCGACAACCTTGGCAAATTGCGCCTTGAAGGCAACGCCGGCCATGATGCCGCCAACATGGCATTCGAACTCGGTGTCACTCGAATTCTCGATATTATCGTAATTGCTCACGATATTGTAGACGGCGTTCGCGCCCAGTTCCTTGGCGCGTTTTTCCAATGCCAGCATATCTGACAGGAAAACCCAGTTGCAGGCTTTCTCGTTTGATTTTGCAAATGCATTGGTCTTTTGGCTGGTCGTATCACCACCCAGTTTTTGCAATATCTTCGGCGTTGGCTGATTGCCGAAGTAAAATTTGACTGAATCGCCAAGGCGACCCTGTGCATTGTTATCGGCCATTGCACCGGCGATCGGCAGCATTACCTTGTTGTCCGATGCATGCGCCGGCATTGCCATCACAGCTCCAAGAATTACCATCGTCGAAACAATTTTCTTCATTTTTTTCTCTCGTGAAAAACAAGTTATCGGACCGTCAAAAATGACAGCGCGTTATTTCTATCGAAACCGCTTGAAAATCAACGATGTATTGATGCCGCCAAAAGCGAAATTATTCGACATCACGTACTCGCATTGCAACAGCCTGCCTTCTCCCATAATGTAGTCGAGTTGCGCGCATTGCGGGTCGACCTGCGTCAAATTGATGGTCGGGGCAAACCACCCTTCGCGCATCATTTCAATGCTGATCCACGCCTCCAGCGCGCCGCATGCGCCTAGCGTGTGGCCCATATAGCTTTTCAGCGAACTGATCGGCACATTACCGCCGAACACTTGCACCGTCGCTTGCGATTCGGCAATGTCGCCCTGTTGCGTGCCGGTGCCGTGCGCATTGATGTAGCCGATTGCGGATGGCTGCAACCCGGCATCTTCCAGCGCCAACTGCATCGCGATCTTCATGGTGTCGGCGTTCGGTTGCGTGACATGGCAGCCGTCGCTATTGGTGCCGAAACCAACCAGCTCGGCATGGATGGTGGCGCCGCGCGCTTGCGCGTGCTCCATTTCTTCCAGAATCAGGCAACCTGCGCCTTCGCCGATCACCAGGCCATCGCGCTGCTCATCGAATGGGCGCGGCGTGGTATCGGCGGCGTCATTTTTCACGCTGGTGGCAAACAAGGTATCGAACACTGCGGCCTCGGTTGCGCATAATTCCTCGGCGCCGCCGGCGATCATCGCCTGCTGCCGTCCGCCGCGAATCGCCTCGTAGGCATAGCCGATACCCTGGCTGCCGGAAGTGCAGGCGCTGGAGGTGGTGATCACGCGACCGGTCACACCGAAAAACACGCCGATATTCACCGGCGCGGTGTGCGCCATCATCTTGATATAGGTGGTGGCGTTAATGCCCTTGGTGGTGCGGTCTTCCATCATGCGGCCAAAATCGCCGATGGCGCTTGGAGTGCCTGCGGATGAACCGAAAGCGATACCCATCTTGCCGCTTTGCACCAGCGGATCGTCCAGCAAACCGGCGTCGAGCAAGGCGAGTTCGCTGGCGCGCGTTGCCATCAGGGCGATCCGGCCCATGCTGCGCGTCGCGCGACGATTATATTTATCGGACAGTTCGAACGGCGCTGCCGGCGCCCCGAGTTGCGTATTCAGGCCTTCATAATCGGCCCATTCCTGCATCCGGGTGACGGCATTGCGGTATTCGCCCAAATGGGTGCGAATGCTAGTCCAGTCGTTGCCGATCGGGCTGATGCCGGCCATGCCGGTCACGGCGACGCGCCGGCTCATGCCAGACCGCCATTGACCGAAATGACCTGGCGCGTGATATAGGCCGCGTCGTCTCCGATCAGGAAACTGACGGCAGCGGCGACCTCGTCGGGCTTGCCGACGCGCCGCGCGGGAATCATCTTGAGCGCTTCTTCCATGGGCACATCACGAATCATATCGGTTTCAATCAAGCCGGGAGCTACGCAATTGACAGTAATCGCCCGCTTGGCCAGTTCCAGCGCCAGCGCCTTGGTGGCACCGATTATACCGGCCTTGGCGGCGCTATAGTTGACCTGGCCGCGATTACCGATCAAGCCCGACACCGAGGCCAACGTGACAATGCGGCCGGGTTGCCGGCGCTGCACCATCGGCATGACCAGCGGGTTGAGAATGTTGAAAAAACCGTCCAGATTGGTTTGCAGGACGATATCCCAGTCTTCTCCCGACATCGCCGGAAATGCGTTGTCGCGCGCCACACCGGCATTACACACCACGCCATAGTAACAACCATGTTGCTCGATATCGGCCAATAATGCTGCCGAGGCGGCATCGCGCTCGCTGACGTCGAATTGCAAGACGCGCACGGCACGCCCCATTTCGACAATCGTTTGTGCCACCGCGTCAGCTTCCGCGCGCTGACTCCGACAATGCAAGACAATATCGTAGCCATCGCGTGCCAGCCGCAGTGCAATTGCCTTGCCGATGCCGCGTGACGATCCGGTTATCAACACGCTCTTATTCATAAGCCACCTTCACTCCGTCCATTCATAAAATCAACCACGTTCTCGGGTTGGAAAACCGTGATGGTCGCTTTCGCCGCCGGCACGCCGGAGGTATCGTTCACATCGTCGATCCGGCATTCAAACGCCGCCAATCCATTCTCTCCCTGCAACGCACGCTGCACATGCACATGCAACACGCTGCCCACCGCAAACCCTGGCCGGCTGCATTCATAGCGACGCGAGCCCAGCAAAAATCCTACCTTGACTGCGTCGCCGCGCAAACTGGCGGCATACCCCGCGTGAGCGGCAATCGCCTGCGCCATGTACTCGACGCCAATCCAGGCGCCAACTTCCCTGCCGTCGCAAAACAGCGTGTCGTTTTCGATCACCACTTCAGCGCACAAGGTTTCCTCATCCACGGCAATCAGGCGATCGAGTAACACCATCGGCCCGGAATGCGGCACCAGGCTGCGAATATCCGGCAGCGTCACTATTGTCATTGTCATCGCCCTCTCCCGAACACCAGGGTCGCATTCGAGCCGCCGAACGCAAATGAATTACTCAACGCCCATTCAAGCGGCCGCCCCAGGCGCGTTCCCGGCGCAACCACGTTCAACGCAGGTAGAGCCGGATCGGCTGCGCCGTCCCACAGATGCGGCGGCAAGTGGCCTTCGGCATTGCCTTCCTGCATCGCCAACCAGCAGAGCGCGGCTTCGATCGCTGCGGCTGCGCCCAGCGCATGTCCGGTAAATGGCTTAGTCGAGCTGACGGCGACAGCAGCACCAAACAAGTCATGCACTACGCGCGATTCCATCGCATCGTTTTGCACTGTGGCGGTGCCATGCAAATTGATATAGTCGACCTGCTCTGCCGTTATCCCGGCGCGCTTGAGCGCCTGCGTCATCGACAGGCGCGCGCCGCCGCCGGCCGGATCGGGTGCCGACATGTGGTGGCCGTCAGACGACTCGCCCCAACCGCACAGGGCGACTGCCGCCGGTTCGCGCGTCATCAAAAACAGGGCCGCGCCTTCGCCGATATTGATGCCGTTGCGATTCGCACTGAGCGGATTGCATTGCGCCGCGCTGACCGATTCGAGCGCGGAAAAACCGGCCACAGTAAATGCACACAGTGAATCGACCCCACCGCACAACACGGCATCGCACAAACCCATATTAATCAGGCGAGCGGCGCTGGCCATGGCCTTGGCACTTGAAGAACAGGCACTGGAATGCGCATAAGCCGGACCGCCCGCACCAAGTTCCTGCGCCAGCATGCCGGCCGGTGAACCCATTTCCTGCTTGCCGTAATGGAAGTTGGCGGGAAGCTGTCCTGTCGTGTGATATTCACGCAATGCGCGCTCGGTTTCGGCTACGCCGGAGGTGCTGGTGCCGATCACCACGCCGACGCGATCGGCGCCATATGCGGCAATCGCATGATCGACTGCCGGGCGAATCTGCGCCAACGCGGCCAGCGCCAGTTGATTATTGCGGCTGCGCTGCGCTTGCGGCCAGCTATCCATCGCCGGAAAATCCAACTCGACGCGACCGAGCGGCAGCATGCGGCCGGCCGACCAGGCGTCGGTCATCTGCACCCCGCTCCTGGCTTGATCCAGCAGGCGCGTGGCGATGGCGTCGTGCGTGTCGCCCAAGGAGCAAACAATTCCACATTCGTTCAAATACACCATGGTCGCTTCCCGTTTCTCATTATCCGCCGCTCATCAAGTGCTGCTTGGGACGGATTGGATCGTCAAGCGATAGTGAAAGCGCAGGTTTTCCAGCGTCACCTTGCCGCTCCAGCGTGGCACGCCGCTGTAATCAATCACCGTCTCCGGCATGTCGTCCTGATACAGGGTGCGGCGCAAACCGACATCTTCGATGCGCCACCCGGCGGGCAGGGCACTGCCTATCGCCGCAACCGGCCACATGACAAGCTGCAAGTCCTGCAACACATCTTCTGCCTGTACCTGTGCCGGCAACATTACATGCCGCCACGATTTCAATTCCTTGCCATCGTAATCCAGGCTCAGCACGCGCTGGCCAAGCGCCAATCCGACCAACTCGATGTGGCTGGGGTCGACTTCAAGCGCCGCATCCAGTTCGTCGATACGGCCATTGCGCTCGACTTTCAAATGCTGTTGCAATGCGATTGTTTCACCCAATGCCGCAGGCGCCAGCTTGAGTGCCAGCCGTGCCGGTGGCGGCGTTGCTGGCGTCGTCGTTGAGGTGGCCGCGCAACCGCCCAACATGAGCGCAACAAACACGAATGCGCAACGTATCATGCGCGTCATGCGGGCGTGCATAGCGCTTCCAACGCTGCCAGGCGACGTGCGGTTTCTTTGACAAACGGATTCTTTTGATCCCAGGCATAGCCAGCCAATATCGACCCGATCATGCGGCGAATTTCCGGCTGATGGCCTTCGTGGAAAATAATTTTCTGGAAGCCGCCAGAATACCAGGAGTCGACAAACGCACGGAAAGTATTCACTCCCAGCCGCAGCGGTTCGCCGTACTCCTTTTGCCAATCGACCGTCTCACCGGCAAACTGGCGCTGCAGCAGGCCGACAGCCATGCTGGCCGACTTGACGGCAATCGTCACGCCGGAAGAAAACACCGGATCCAGGAATTCCCCGGCATTGCCCAGCAGGGCATAACCTTTGCCCCAAAGCGAGGCAACGTTGGCTGAATAGCCGACGATATGGCGTGCCGGCGTATCCCATTTGGCATTGGCCAGCAGCGCATGCAGCGACGGCGCACCGGCAACAATGGCTTGCAGGCGTTCGTTATCCGTGCCTTGGTAATCGTCGAGAAACGCGGTTTCCGCTACCACTCCCAATGAACAGCGGCCACCGGCAAATGGAATCGTCCAGAACCAGACGTCGTCGCGTTCGGGGTGCACGGTCACGCGGATCTTGTTGCGATCGAAGCCGTGGGCAATGCCGTCTTCGATGTGCGTGAAAATGGCGCCGCGCACCGGGAAGTTAGAGGGCGTTTCCAGCTTGAGCAGGCGCGGGAGAATGCGGCCAAAACCGCTGGCATCGAGCAAAAACCCAGCTTCAATCTGGTACGACACGCCGTCTGGGTCTTTCACCGTGACCAAGGGCTTGTCACCTTGCACATCGACCGCAGTCACTTCATGGCGATAGCGCACTTGCGCACCTTGGCGCTCTGCTTCGTTGATCAGGATATGATCAAACTGCGCGCGCTGCACTTGGTACGTGGTGCCCCAGCCGTCCGAGAATTTGTCGCGGAAATCAAAATCGGTGTAACGATCGTTGTTGATGAAAGCGGCGCCATTCTTGAATTGAAAGCCGGCCTCCACCACTGCGCGCAACATTCCCGCTTGCTCAAGATATTGCATACTTTGCGGCAACAAGCTTTCGCCAATCGAAAACCGCGGAAATTGCTCGCGTTCGATAACCAATACCTGTCGTCCCTGTTGACGCAACAACGCTGCCGCAACCGCCCCAGCCGGTCCGGCCCCGACAATCAATATTTCGGTGGTTTCAATCTTTTGTTCGCTCGTCATATTAATTTTCTTTTCCGAAACAGGGTACAAGAATCCACACCAACGCGGTGCCTATCAACATGGTCAGGCCGAATGCCTGCAATGCCGGTGTCTTGCTCAAACCAAGCAGGCCGAACGAAAGTATCGTGTTCGCTGCCGATAAACCAACCGCGAGCCAGGGCGTAGTGTCGCCGCGCTTCGGATGTTCGTGCATGAAAATGCCGTAATCGACGCCGACGCCAAGCAGCAACATTAGCGCGAGTACGTGAAACAATTGCAAATCCTGCCCGATCAGGCCAAGCAAGGCCAACGTGGCGATACTGGCGACCGCAGCCGGCGCCAATACGCGCCAGGCATTACCGCGATAGCGCGGGTACAGCAAGCCGAATACCACCAGATAGGAACATAGCACGACCCAGCCCATGTATTGTCGATAACGACCCAGCACCGATGAGATTTCACCAACCTTGTCCACCCACTGCACCCCTTCCAGCCCGGTGCCGGCTTGTTGCAATGCCGGCAGGCTGGCACTGCTGGTGCCGCGCAGGGCAACAATGCTGGCATAAGTGTCATCAATTGCGCCGACCCACAAATAGCGCCATGGTTCACTGGCTTTGGAAGCCAGGAAAGTATCCAGGTTGAGCGGCTGGCCCGCCTCCAGCAAGCGCGCGCGCGTGGTGGTGGCCCAGGCTGGATCTTCGCCCAGTTGTGCCGCCAATTGCGTCAATGCGCTGCCGTCTTTCAAAATCTTTTCTTCGAGCAAGGATCTCCGCGCCTCTTGCGTTTGCATCGATGGCACCCAATTCGACAGGGCTTGGTAACCGCTCAACTTATGCTGTGCAATCAAGGGATCGAGACGCTTCTTCAATTGCTCTTCGCGTTGCAGCACCATTTCAGCGGAACTGCCACGCACCAGGAAAAATTGCACGGGGGTCGGCGAATCGAGCAGCTTGCTCAATTTGATTTGATCGCTGACCAGGTGCGCCGGCGGATTCTGCAGCAAGCGTATGTCATCGTTCGCGCCCAAGCGCGCACAACCTATCACTGCCAACACGATGAACAGCATAACCGCACCAAAAGTTGCCTTGTTCATGCGCAACAACGGCCAATGCACCGGCGCCGCACCATATACCCTTACCAGTGCGCCGCTGGCGAGTCCGCCGCCACCGATCATCAACGGAAACCAGCAAACCACCGTCAACCACGCGAATACTAGGCCGAAGGCGGAAAACAGCGCCATCTGGCGCAGGCCGGGAAACGGCGTCAATGCCAGTCCCATATAACCGATCACGGTAGTCAACAGAGTCAGCAGCAGACCCGGCATGAGGCGCTTGAGCAAGGTCACGGAATCGAGCTTGCTATCGGCGCTCAAGCGGTTGCACAGGAAATAGATGCCGTAGTCTTGCGCCACACCGATCAGGCTGGCGCCGAATACCAGGGTTAGCAAGTGAATGCGACCAAACAGCAGCCAGCACACCGAGAACGAACCGAGGCAACCAATGCCGATCGACAGCAAAATCATGGCGATCGGCTTGAACGAATGGAAAGTGATCCACATCAACAGGATGATCCCGATCAGCGAACCGATGCCGATGGTCGACACTTCGCGATTGGCTTGCTCGCCGGCAGCGGCGGCATGCAGAATCACGCCGGCCTTGATGATTTCAACTTGCGGCACCAATTGACGCGCGGCTGCATCCGCTTGCGCCAGCAAGGGCAATACCGCCTGCTGCGCGCTGATGGAAAAGGCCGGCACCTGCAGGGTGAGCGGCAGTAGCACATACTGCTGGTTGGCATCGGCGACGAACAGGTGGCCGTCGCGCGGCCGCACCGGCGTTTCCTGCGAGCGCTCGCGCACCCAGCCACCGAACAAATCGAACGGATCATCGCGCCAGGCGCCCAGCTTCGGCCCGGCGAATGGGCTATTCAATTGTGCCAGTGCCGACGTCACCCAAAAACCCGGCGGCTGGCTCTGCAGTTTGCTTTCCTGATCGGCGCTCAACAGGAGCAGGCGATGTTGCTGGAACTCGGCCAGCCAATCGCTCTCGGTGTTTTCGGTCAAGGGCATCGCCTGCAACAAATTCGGTTGCTTCGCCAGCACCGCGCCATAGGCATCGGCGGCACGCTTGGCATCGGCCCAATCGGGCGCACCGATCAGCACCACCACGCGCTGCTGCGCCGCATCGACCATATGCGTGAACGATTGCTGCAACAAGGGGTCGCGCTCCTGAACCGGCAACAGGTTCAGGATGTCGGTATCGGGCACGATGTGCTTATCCAGCCACAAGTAGGCGTTATGCGCCAGCAGCAGGCAAACCACCAGCGCCCACGCCAGCGCAATCCCTTTACGATTCATCAAAATAAGGCCGCCTCTTCCGGAAGCATGGCGCTATCGCCGGCCTGGATCGCCGAAAACACAATCGTAGTGCGGTCACCGCTGGCATCATTGATGGCAATATTCTTCACATAGCTGTCGCCATCCAGCGCGATCGCGCCGATCGCCTTGGCCAGCGCCGGCTCGCGCGCCTTGAGCGCGACGTGCCAATGACTGGCATCCGCGTCGCCGTCAACCTCAAACAAGGTATCGAGCTGGGCCAGGTCACCGGCTAACATCGCAAACAGCACGCTGTTAATCATGCGCACGGTCGGCTCCTGTTTGGCATCGAGCCGCATCGCAACCCGGTCGCCCTGGAAATTGACGATTTCATCGCGCGTCAGTCGCAAGGTGCTTGGAAATGGTTGCAGCGTGCGCCACAGCACGCCCTTGCCGGCGACCACGCAGAAGCGGCCATTCGACGCCAATGGCTTCTTCAGGCCGTTCAATTGTTTGCTCTGGTCGAAGCGACCGCACAACACCTTCGGCTTGGCCAGCATCTGCTGGATTTTTGCGATCGGCGCAGCCGCCTGGGCCGAGATGCAAGCAACCAGGCACAAGGAAAGAAATAGTCGCTTCTTCATGATGCGAGTCCCAATTTCTCGAATAAGACCGGCGGCGACACAAAGCACATCTCACCGCTCGCAATGTCGACTGCAACCTGGGTGGTACTGGCGCGGTTCAAGCGCTTGCCGGTCAATGCATCGGTGATCAGGTAATCGATCTTCAAGCGGTTTTCCCATTCGACGATCTCGGCCCGCAATTTCAAGCGTTGGCCGAAGGTTGCCGAGCCGACGTAGCGCAACTGCATGTCGATCACCGGCCAGGAAAAACCGGAGGCCTTCATTTCCACATAGTTGTAGTTGATCGAGTCCAGCAGCGCGCAACGTGCCACCTCCAGATACTTGACGTAGTTGCCGTGCCAGACGATTTGCATCGGGTCGAGGTCGAAGAATTGCACCTGCATCTCGATTTCCGCCGACCAGCGGCTAGACGCGGCCTTGTTACGCATACATATCCCAAGCTTGGCTGCGAATGCGCTCCAATAGCAAGCGCAGCTCAGGTTCCAGACGACGGTCTTCGGTAATCTGCTCGATGTCGGCGCTGAGCTGCTCCATCATATGGGTCAAAGACGGACTTGGCGCCACCGCCGGATTGACGCGGCAACGCAACCAGACACCCTGGCGCACGGTAATCAACAACGCCGCCACCACTTGTTCGGTCAATTCCAGCACGCGCAGGCAGTCGCGCGCTGCAATCGTACCCATGCTGACCTTGTCTTGGTTATGGCATTCGGTCGAACGCGAAAAAACCGAGGCCGGCATGGTCAGCTTGAGTGCCTCGGCAGTCCATGCAGAAGCACTGATCTGCAGCGCTTTCAAGCCGTGATTGATGGCCGCGCGCGGCCCTTCGGCGCCGGACAGATTGGCCGGCAAACCGTGGTTGTAGCGGCTATCGACCAGCAAGGCCATTTGGCGATCCAGCAAATCGGCCAGATTGGCGACTGCGTTTTTCATGCCGTCCATCGCGAAAGCGATATGGCCGCCATAGAAATGGCCGCCGTGCAATACATGTTCGCCTTCACCGTCGATGATCGGATTGTCGTTGGCGCTGTTCAATTCATTTTCAATCGATTGCCGGAAGAATGGCAACGCATCGGCCAATACGCCGATTACATGCGGGGCGCAGCGGATCGAATAGCGATCTTGCAAACGCTTGCCATTGCGTTCCAGCAGTTCGCATGGCAAGTCTTCACGCAACCAGGCAGCCACTTGCTGCATGCCGGGATGCGACTTGACCGAAAACAGGATTTCATTGAAATGATGGGCGTTGCCATCCAGCGCGAACGAGGCCATGGCAGTAATGCGCGTGCTCAAGCGCGTCAGATATTCAGCACGGTCGTAGGCGAGACAAGCCAATGCCGTCATCACCGCCGTGCCATTCATGATGGCCAAGCCTTCCTTCGGACGCAAGCGCAGCGGCGTGATGCCGGCTTCGCGCAAGGCTTGTTCTGCCGGCACCTGAACGCCGTCGCGCCATACTTCGCGCTCGCCGCACAGCACGGCTGCCAGGTAGGACAGCGGCGTCAAATCGCCGCTGGCGCCGACCGACCCCTCGGAAGGAACCAACGGCAACAGGCCTGCATCCAGCAAGCGTGCAATCTGCTCCAGCAGTTCGACCGATACGCCAGAGAAGCCTTTGCACAGCGACGCCAGGCGCACTGACATCAGCGCCCGCGTTTGTGCCGGCGTGAAATATTCGCCCAGCCCGCAGCCGTGATAGGTGTACAGGTGATGCGGCAACTCGGCGACCAGTTCCGGCGGCACCGTGACTGTGCAGGAATCGCCGTAGCCGGTAGTGACGCCGTAGACCGTCCCATCCTCGCGCAACAAGCGGTCGAGGAAGTCGGCGCCGCGCGCAATCGCTGCGCGAAATTCGGGGTCGCCGGACAGCTCCGCGCGGGCCGAACCTTTGGCGATATCGACGATATCTTCAATCTGCAAACGGTTCTGGTCGAAGCAGACCACGCGTTGCGTGGATTTGGTGTCAGCGGGGTGCATCGGATGTTTCCAGTCGAGGTAAATGCCAAAAATCGAAAAAATTAAACCATTGATACGGCGCGCGCAGGCAATGATATTGCAAGCGTGCCGCGTAGTCTGCCACTAATGCGGCCAGCGCCTCCTCGCGCTCTTTGCGCGGCAGGCGCACCGAGTCACGCAACAACTCGAAGTGCACTTCGTAATGATTGCCGCGCTGCATCGAAAACAACAGGTAGATCGGACATTGCAACACACTTCCCAGTATGTAGGGTCCGACCGGAAAGGCTGCTGGCTGGCCCAGGAAATCGGCTACCGCCACCCGCGGATTAGCGCTTACCGGCACGCGGTCGCCGGCAATCACGACGAATTCGCCTTGCTCGATTTTGGCCGCCAGCAACATCGCAGTGGCTGCATTCATCTCGGTAACCTGCATCAGGTTCAGTTGGCTGTCGGGATTCAAGGTCGCCAACATCTGGTTGAATGCCTTTGCGTGCTTGGTGTGCACCAGTACCGTCAATCGCATATCTTTGCGCAGACGCGACAAGACGCGGCACAGCTCCAGATTGCCCAGATGGGAACAAATCAGGACGAATCCGCGCTTTTCGACGATGTCTTGATTCATTCGCTCAAGACCATGATATTCCACCTTGTCGGTCTTGAACAAACCGCCCCACAGCAGCATTTTGTCGAGTATGGTCTCGGCAAAAGCGGCAAAATGCTGTATCACCCCGAGCATGCCGGATCGAATATCGACAAAATGGCGCACGCGCTGTAGATAGGCAAGCGAAGCACGGCGCGGCAATGGCTTGGTCAACACATACCACAGCAACACTGGATACAGCACCAGGCGAAAGGGCCAGCGTCCGAACCAACGGCAGATCCAGAATAGCAGGCGCATACCGGACACGAAACTGAATTCGTTCAGCGCAGCCCAATGCCGGCGCTGGAGGTTCATCGTGGCTTTCCATTCCAATTCGCATTCCGGGCCAGCAGGCGCGGAATCCGCACCAGCATGCCGAAGAACAAGATGGTGTGCATGCGGGTAATCAAGACATTATCGAGCCAGACGCGAAAATGCGATACGCCGTCGCTCGGATACGATACCCGAGTTGGCAGGTTCAGCACTTCCAGGCCGTCCCAATACAAGCGCACCAGGATATCGGTGTCGAAATTCATGCGCGCACCAATTTTCTGGCGCGCAGCCAAGGCCATCACGGGCGCCACCGGATAGACGCGGAAGCCGCACATGGAATCCTTGATCTGCAAGGACAGTGTGTTAATCCATACCCATACGTGCGTCAGGTAGCGGCCATACAGGCGCAGCTTCGGCACCGATTCGTCATACTGCGGATATCCGGTAATAACGGCGGCAGGATGCGCGGCGGCAAGCGCAAGAAATTTCGGTATGTCGGCAACGCAGTGTTGGCCATCGGCATCAATCTGCAACGCATGGCTGTAACCCGCTTTGGCGGCTTGCTGAAACCCGCTCAGGACGGCAGCGCCTTTACCGCCATTGACCGGGCGCCGTACCAGTGTGATGCGTTGCGGCGACGCGGCAGCCAATTCATCCAATACCTTGGCGCACTCTGCCGAACTGCCGTCGTCAACCAAGATGCACGGCACGCCATGTGTCAGCACGCCGGCAACCACTGCGCCGATCGCGTGCTCATGGTTGTAGACCGGAATCAGGACGCAAGGATTAAACACCAGTAGCTCCGATGCAGCACAGCGGATCACCAGACACAGAATATCGTCCGCAATAATGCAAGCATTCAGCAATCATCAGGCCGAAGGCGATTTTTTGCGCTTCAAATCGTGCTGCAAACGCGCTTTGGCGCTCCGGTGAAAAATTTTTGTCTAACATCTGGATTCTGATTCCGGTGAATGCGCGGCGGCGAACAGGATACGGCCGCTGGCATGCTGTCCAAGCGCCGACAGGTAGCGAAAATTCAGGCTGCTCTTTTCCGGATCATGCGCCAACTCTAGTGTGACGACATTTCCCGGCTGAATCACATGTTGGAATTTAAGTGCATTGACGGCGCGAAAATACAGCGGCAATGCGAAATAACGGCGCCCAATGGCAATCGCCCAATCGACCTGCACCACGCCAGGCAAGATTGGCGCTTCCGGAAAATGGCCGTCAAAATAATACAGGTCGGCAGGAATGGAAACTTCCAGCTTAACCGCAACCTCATTACTTTCGATCACGCGCCATTGCGGCTCGCGCGGTCGGGCATCAAATCCGGTATCAGATCGGGCATCAAGCAGAGAGAGCAACATGGCCCGCGTGGTCTTGCCTTGGGCGTTAACCGGCATTTGTTCCAGGTAGCGCCAGCGGCGCGGGTAGGCAACCGGTTCGACCATGCCGACCAGCAGCGCGCGCAAGGCACGATTAAAGCTGAGTTTGCCGGCGCCCGCCAATTGTTGTTTGCCTTGCTCTGACGCAACCACGAAAGCTGCCAATTGTTGGCGTTGCCCCGGCACTTCATCGCACATCACAATACGTGCTGCTTCGACCAGGGGCGACGCCGTCAGCAATGCTTCGATCGCATCCAGCGAGATGCGCTTTTCTTCGAGCTTGACGATGCGGTCGCCGCGTCCGTTCAGCAGGAAGCGCCTCGCATCGTCGTGTACTTGCGCACGATCGGCCACTCGCAGCCATCCGGTATCGGCCAGGTGCGGCGAACGAACTTCGAGCAAATTCTCATCATCCGAAATACGCCATTCGACTTGCGGCAATGCCAGCCAGGATTCGTCGGCAGT
>Ga0302315_10003055_pt1 | contig 15382 bp, 11 predicted proteins | sample III_Palsa_N3_1_FD_200532 | JGI IMG/M metagenome (GOLD analysis project Ga0302315, IMG submission 200532) | Peat permafrost microbial communities from Stordalen Mire near Abisko, Sweden - III_Palsa_N3_1 | ecosystem: Environmental > Terrestrial > Soil > Palsa > Peat permafrost | place: Sweden... | reverse complement strand
CTTTTTTGGTCGACTTGGACCTAAATCAGCCACGTTCTCGAACACGCCGCCATTTTTAAGGATCGTCTTTTCTGAAGCAGTATTGTGTTCATCACAAGTGACGAGAACTTTTCCGATCGAACTTGCTCTTTCAGTAGAAAGAACCTGACGGAGCATCTCTGTCGCAAAGCCTCGGCGTTTGAAGGAGGGGCGGACTATGTAGCCGATATGTCCGCCTGCTTTGCGGAGAAAGTCATTGAGTTCATGGCGAATCGAAATGCGACCGACAACTTGCCCCTGATATTCGGCCCAATAGACTGTGCTGCAAACAAAACCAGGTGGGCTGATGGTTTCCAGTGAAAGCAGGGCTCTCACATATTTTTCAAAGTCTTCGACCGGGGTATCCAAAGGAGCTGCATCCCCAAGGTAAATCCACGCTAATTTTTCAGAATCCAAACTGAACTCGTGAAGACCTGCAATATGAGAATCTTTGAATTGAAAGTGGGGCCGCACTAATCGGAGCTGGCTCATTTTTTCACTGTTCCGGTTATTGCTCCGGTTCCTCCGGTGAGAGTTCCTGCGATTGCCCCTGTAATGATGAGACCCATTGCAAAAAAGACAGGCGGCGAAATTTCCCGATGTCCCAACGTCATGAGAATGAGAGACGAGAAGAGTGGCGTGAGATAGGAGATCCCTCCTACGACCCGAGGGTCCCCTTCTTTGAGCGCTTTGTCCCAGGTGTAAAATGCGATTCCCATCGGACCAAGTCCCAGAAAAACCAAGTTGATCCAGTCCGAAGAGGGAAGTGAAGTCGGAGCCTCAAAGAACTGATGAATCAATAAAGCGAAGATTCCTGAGAAAAAGCAGAACCCTCCTACCATCGCTGTTGGAAAGGGTGAGAGCTTTTTTGAAATGAGTGAATAGAGCGCCCAGATCACAGCAGCCGCAAAAGCCAGAACGTAACCGACCCAATAAGTTGACTCAAAATGGAACTTGCCCCCTGAGACCACAATGGCTGCACCCAAAAAAGCGATTAGTCCCCCAATCAGGTGATTGAGACGAAGTGGAAGCTCTTTGAAAAATAAAGGAGACAGTAAAACAATCAGAATCGGCCAAAGATAGTTAATGAGATTGGCTTCAACCGGTGGCGCAAGACGCAACGCCATGAAGAGTAAGAAGTGATAGCCGAAAATTGCACTGACACCTAATGCTAGGATTCGGAGATTGCTGAACCATTTTTTAAAGTGGGAGATCGCGGGTAGCGACCCGATGAGGAGCGCCACACCTAAGAGTAAAAAAGGAGGAACGTTGGCGAGGCGAGTCCCGAGATAGGCGACAGAACTCCAAAGCCCGATGGAAATCGCAGCACAGGCAAGCCATGTCTTATTGTTGCTGGATTGAAAGTCCATGATGACCTTCTACCACAAAAACTGACCGGACACTCCCGTGAAGGATGTGCCCGGTCTTCTGGGGCTAACTCTTGGGGCTAGTTTTGTGAGAGCTGGTCGAGCAGGCCTTCGCCTTTGAAAGTGCCCAAACCCGATGCATTGTCATAACCTTTCACGGCTGTGAAAGAGTCTGAGCCTGTTCCATTGGTGCCCTTGATAATGTCATTGAAACCAGAAGCGTAACCGCTTCCACTTCCAATTGCATAAAGAGCCGCGGCAGGAAAACCAAGCGAACTGAGAGCACTTTCTATGCGCTTTTGATTGACGAGAGCATTGAAGGCGGCCCAAAGCGGTGCAGCCGCGCTGGTTCCCCCGACAATCTGCCATTGGCCACCTTGATAAATTCCATATCCAGTTTCTGGGTCGGCATTCAAGGAGACGTCCGGCACGTTACGCATGGTGGTCGAACCTTGCTTGTCAGACGCCATCACAGCTTTCTGATAACTTGGGATGGTCCAGATTTTACTGATTCCACCACCGCCGGCACCACTACCTGACGATAAGTCATTCCAAGTCGTTTCACTTTGATAGTCGGAGTTCGATCCGATAGTCAGAGTGGTTCCACCGACAGCGATGACGTTGGGTTGTCCAGAAGGGTCATCGACACTGAGTGCTGATCCATCGTCTTCCGCACCGCTATCGCCTGCAGCTGAGTAAAGAGCTTGTCCCTGTGCGACCATTTGCTTGAAGATGGTGCCTTCTGATTGCATATCGGAAGCGGCCGCTTGGTCTTCTGCTTCTCCCCACGAGCTACTGATTTGTTGAGCGAGGTTATCACTCGCAATCTTTGCATAGGTATCGATCACACCCGCACTTGAGTTCGGCCCCTCATAAACGAGGATCTTGCTCGCATTCGGAGCAACACCCGCCATCATCTCAATGTCGAGGACGACTTCGATTGCTCCTTGTCCTGCATCGCCAGTAGCTCCGGTTAAGAGAACGTTTTCAAGAGGGACGTTGGGAAGATTGAACTGCTGTTCGTAAGCGGTGATGTCAGAAGGATCGTAACCATCCAGTTCAAAGAGCGCCAAGGTTTGCCCAGAGCCATTGACTGAGCTAGGAACTCCGTACGCCTTTGTGATGTCAGCTGGAGCTAGACCACCACCAGGAGCGTTTCCTTCAGGCGCGGCTGCGTTTGCTGTTCTTGATCTCAAGATGTTTTGCATATGAATATGGTTGTGAAACGTAGTGACATTGTTGAGACCGACCACTGCACTGATCTGACTTTCTGCTGGAGCTTGGAGTTCGTTTGCCGGCGCGAAGTAAACTTTTCCGTCTTCTCCCTGATACTGATGTAGTTCAGTCACGAACATTTTGTTGAGTGCTGCGACTGTTCCTTGTGCATGTAAGAGCACTCGATTGTCACTCACGGATTGAACCATGATGCCTTGAGCTTCGAGAGCGGCCTTTTCGTTGGCTACTTGTTCGTCGGTCGGAGAGTACTGAGCTTTGAATGCTTCGGGAGTTAAGAACTGATGATATGAGGGACTTCCGTTTCGATAAATTTCGGCGATCCGGTTGTCGAGTTCGGCTTCGTTATTGAGTTGGAGGCTGATCGTGACTGGAATCACGTTATCTTGATTCACTTTTCCGATGTCGTTCATTTTCTTAACTGCGTAAGGGATATGACTCGGTAGGGGCTTTTGGATTGAGCAACTCGGACCTGAATCGGCCCAAGCTGTCTGAGTGAATGAGGCGCTGAGAAGAAGTACTACGAGGGATAGGGTTCTAGAATCCGTTCTTGTAACATGGGACACTTTCGCTCCTTGAAAATCTCACACCCGTAAGATACCGAACTTCATATTCGGTGAGATCAAGTGTAGACAGTATTTTAAGAACGGCAAATATTGCTGGTTACATACGATTTGTTGAAACTGCTTTTTTCTCACAATTTATGACAGGAATCGCCGAGTTAGCTGTGTTATTAAACGGTGCGTCAATGCGGGTGTGGCGTCATTGAATTGGGCTGATTTTTCCACGCTGCCTCCACAAACTTGGGGAGAAATTCACCTCAAAATAGGTGAGATTTGGGCTGCCAGGCACCTTGCATGCACTTCCATTTAAAAGTGAAAACATTGCCGCAAACTGCGCTCTCCGAAAATCAATTGATGCGCGTCGAGACGGCGCTCGGTTTGCGAGCTGCTGTCGCGGGCATTGCTCAGTTTTCGGCATTTGCTGCATTTCGTTTCCTCACGCCTTTTCAAGGCAGTGTTCCGCTCTCGATCGACGTTGCTGGTCTGTGCATCTTCTTAGTTTTTATTGCACGTTGGGCGTTGGTTCTTTTGCAGAGAACTTATTATCCTGATCGTCGGTGGCGGTACCGTTGGAAAGTCTTATTTAGAATCATATCACTTACCTTAGCTCTGAGTTGGAGCTGCATATCGATCACAGAAGTTATGTCTCATCCTGAGTTGGCGATTACGCTCATTACACCACTTGTAATTATTGTGGGTGTTGCATCGATCGGTGTTCAGGCTTTCGGATTGGACCTTCTTCTCACGCGACTTTTTGTCGTACTCATTATTGTTCCGACCGTTCTCGCACTCCTGATTTTTCCTCAGCCAGGTTACCTTGCTGTCGCGATTGTTCTTTCCGCATCTCTTGTCTATCTTTTGTTCTTGGCGAAGAGTTCGTTTCAGCTCCTCTTTGAAGCACTCGAGACTCGCGAGTTGATTGAAGCCCAAAGAAATCAGGTTCAGGAGTCCGCCCGGTTGGCAGCGTTAGGTGTTATGGCTGGCGGGATCGCGCATGAAATTAATAATCCCCTTCAGGTCATTCGAACTCTCGCAGAGTTACTTAAACGGCCTTCAGCGGATATTCCTCGAATCGCGACTCGAATTGAAGCGACGACAGACCGAGTAGCGAAAATCATCGCGGGCCTCCGGAGTTTCGCTCGAGTTGGACAAAGTTATCCACTCAGTGTCGTGGAAGTCGAGCCTCTGGTCATGGAAGTTGCCGAATTGGCTCGAATCAGTCAGTCGCAATATCGGGTTCCTATCGAGGTCGAACCGATCCCACTCGGACTGACGATTGAAGGTAAGAGAACTGAAATCGGACAAGTCCTTATTAACCTTCTCAACAATGCGATTGATGCGGTGAAAGGATCCAAAGAATCCGACAACGCATGGATTCGTATTGTCGTGAAAGAACACTTTGATGAGGTTGAATTTCGTGTGGAGGACAGTGGGCCAGGAGTCTCGGAGAGTTTGCTAGAAAATATCATGCTGCCCTTCTTTACGACGAAGGAAGTAGGGAACGGAACTGGCCTAGGACTCAGTATTTCGAAATCGATCGCCGAAGATCATCATGGTCGATTGGTGCTCGATAGAAATGTTGAATATACGTCTTTTGTGCTCATTCTTCCCAAACATCAGCCCAAAGGACAGCATGAGCAGGTCAAGTATGGCTAAGGGAGTTCTGATCGTGGAGGACGACCACGACGTGAGAGAAACCTTGGGGTTGCTCCTGGAGCTCGAAGGGTATGAAGTCTATGGTGCCGCCAACGGAAAGGAAGCGCTTGCGCTCCTCAAAAGTATAAGTCCTCCGGATGTTATTATTACGGACATCATGATGCCGATCATGACTGGGTGGGAATTTCTTGAGAGCGCCGCAGAAGATCCCGCGCTGGCATCGATTCCCGTGATCATCCTCTCTGCAGCAGAGAAGAAAGAGTCGCCAAAGCATCCAAAAGTCCTAGCGTTCCTTCCGAAGCCCGTGCCCATTGAAACGCTTATGACATTGATAAAAGCGCATAGTTAATCCACAGTGATTCCAAGGTAGATGAATCGGATGAAGACACCGGCAAGTTATGAGTCAGCGGTCCAAGAATCGATCCGCTATTTGGGTAGCGATGAGGCGATGCGGAGTCTCGATACAGATACGTACTGGCCGAAGTGGAACTCTCCCTGGTGGCACGTCACTCTCTTAAATGAAATGGGTCTTGCTGAGCAGATCCCGGAGCGGGCGATCCTGAAGATCGTGGAACGCTTGGCTGCGAGTCCTCTCAAGATCTTTCCAATTCATGCGCATGAAATTCCCGAGGGACTGGATTTATATAGAGGAAGTCACTGTCACTGTTCGCTAGGAAATATCTATCAGGCGTTAGCTGCATGGGGAGTGGATGTCGATCAGAAGCTTCCTTGGATGAGGGAATGGTTTCTTCGTTATCAACTTCCCGATGGTGGATTAAATTGTGATGACGAGGCTTACCTGAAAGAGCCCCCTCCGAGTTCAATGGTGGGAACGATCGCCCCCTTGGAAGCAGTCCTTTATTTTACTCCTCGCGAGTTTACTCAAGAAGAAATTCAGTTTCTCGATCGGGGAGCGCGGTGTTTGATCGATCGCCAGCTCATGCATGCCACTTCCAATCCTCACAACCAGTCCGAGCGTGAAGACGAGGAGGATTGGCTGAAACTCTGTTTTCCTCGGTTTTATCTTTATGATGTTCTACGAGGACTGACTTTTATTTTGAGTTGGTCCGATATCCGCGAGCAAGCGCTTCCTCGAACTGCGATTGATTCTGTTGTTCAGCATTTAGAAAATCACTTTTCTAAAAATCAGCTTCGAATCGAACGGCAAGCCTATATAGGAATCTCTACGATCTCTCTGGCCGGGCCCTCAAAAAGCCGTGAACCTGCTACTCTATTTCCGTTATTGGAAAGCGTGAGTCAGATCGGAGATAACTCCCCCTACTTAGACGCTCACTGGAGTGATGCGAAGAACCTGATTGCCTCTCTCGAGGCGAGAGGACTTTTAAAATGAAAAAAATAGTGGTCATCGTCGACGACTGGGAAAGACTAGAGCGCATCGAGGATCGCTTGCGAGTCAGGTTTGAAGTCTTCGGCGCCCCATTTGGAGCGATGGGAGTTCAGATCGCGGTAGACGAAAGCCCAGACCTTATTTTGATCGATCTTGAATTTGAAGACATGAACGAAGAAGAAGCGCTTGCTTTGATTCGTGCTCAGAAGTCTTTGCAGAAGACCCCCATATTCGTAATCTCTAACTCCGAAACATTGAGCGTTCAACCGCTGATAGCGACTCAAATCCTCAAGCGTCCTGTTTCTATTGATACGATCGCTGACTTACTATTGTTAATCTGATGATTACTAAATGTAATTCAGCGAGCGAGGCGGATAGCTTTAAGAACGCACTCACTCCGCATTAAGCAATATCGCACGGGTCTTCCTTATGCACTGTTAGTGCACATCATCGGAGGATTTATGAAGACCTGGATTTTATGCGTAAACAGAAAAGGTGCGAGCATTCACATGCGAGGCCCTGGAGCGACGAGGATGAGCTCGGTTGATCTCTTTTATAGGAAAGAGGATTACGTTCCGTTCCTCGCTTCTGAAGTGGACCGCCTTTTCGAAGAGTGCGGCAAAAGCGATCACCTGTTCATTTGTGCTGAGACTTCCGTTCTTACAGCCGTTTTGAACGGGCTTCGAAAAAAATCGCGAAGCAGAGTTTCAGGGGCGATCAGCTTGGATCTTCAATCAGCTCCCAATGAATATGTTTATAAGTATGCGCGAGAAATGATCGAAAAAGCGGCTAGCTAGGGCGTTTGAACCCTTGTGAGAAATCCGGCTATAATCAACACTGCAAAAATCAGAATGAGTTCAAAGAAGGACTCTCTGAGGACGCCTTGAACGAATTTACGTTCTAAGCTTGGATTCCATTTTCGAAGGTGGATGAATTGATTGATCGAAGCAAGAGAGAGCGTCGTCACGAACAGGATCGTTTTGAGTAGAACAAGCTCGCTATAATCGGTACTGAAGAGCGCATAAGGCCGCACTCCATAGAGATAAGCCAGGGCCAGTCCACATACTGCGATTGCCACAGTGCTAGCGATCGCGAAGTGTGAAAACTTTCGAACAAGCAGGTAGCTCTGCCCCGTCTCGCTGCTGTTGAGACTATTGAGCCGCCCTCGTAACCAGATGACAAGACAAACAAGTCCCCCAGTCCAAATCGAGGCCCCCAGGAAATGGAAGTAATCCAGTCCAATGAACCAAGCGGAGTGTTGGGGTTGAGCGTTTGCATGCCCTGTAAGACTTGAAAAGAACGGAAGCGCTAACGCCAACAAGGAAATAAAGCGGTGGCGAAATGCTAGAAGGACCGCAAGTAAGATTATCTTCCCAATCCAAAGATGACCAAACGCTGTATTTTTAGCGACATTGAGTAGTTCGTCGATCTTCCATGAATCGGCCATTTCGGCGGAGAGACAGACGAACCAAGCACAACTGATCAGAAGTAAAATGAGGAGAAGGCCGGTTTGCAGCTTTCTGAAAGACTGACCCGACGGAGCAATCCCTCTAGCGATCCAAAGAGAAAATATGACGCTTCCTACAAAGAGAGCGGTAAAAAGAAAATCAAGTCCGTGAAGGAGTCCGAGCCAATTGGACAATTTTATTCCTTAGGATCGAAAGTGAACTCGTAAGTCCCTTGGGTGCGGTGAGTGTCGGTGGAGACGGCCTTCCAGTTCACCTGATATTTCGATCTCGTTTTTTTTAATGGATTCAGAGCCACTTGCATTGTGCTCTTTCCTTGTCCGCCATCTGAAAGTTTTCCGGTGCTCACAACATCTCCAGAGGTGCTGTCTTTAACTTCGAGTTTCGACATCGAGAGTTCAAGATTTTCCGAAAACTTCAAAGTGACCTGAGCGGGAGCTTGCGTGACGACCGCATTTTGTGCTGGGTCTGACGTTTTCAAATGAGCGTGAGCAAAAGCTTGTCCAGCCTGTAGAAGTGACACAGTCAAAATCAAGAAGAAGTATTTTTTTGTCATATATTTTTTTGCCATGGCCCAATCTTACGGTGGAGATGACTGTGCGTCCACGGTTATGACGCAAAGTTAAGCCAAAAGGTGCCCTCCTACCCGCCCTCCGGGTAGGACGGCGGGTAGAGGCTTACCCTTTGCATACCCGCATAACGCTCCGTTTACGACGCTCATAATCGGCGCAGATGCGAAAACCCTATGCTATCCGATACAAAACTTACCAACCTTACTAAACGGGCACGAATCGTAATCGCCTCAGGCATCGCGTTCGTCACTTTGATCGCGGTCGTTCTTCTTTCGAGAGGATCCCATCAGGGAAATAAAACTGCGGCGGGCACGGCGAAGGCTGCTGCTTCGCACGAGGTTCCGATCACGACGACCACTGTTCACAAAGGCGACATCGGAAATTACATCGAAGCCCTCGGCACAGTCACTCCCATTCGTACAGTAACGGTCTTCAGTCGTGTTCAAGGGCAACTCATGTCTGTGAACTACACCGAAGGGCAGAGCGTCAAAGTAGGGGATTCTCTGGTCGAGATTGATGCGCGTCCCTTTGAAGCTGCGCTGCTTCAGGCCGAGGGTGCGCTAGTTCGGGATCGCGCTTTACTGCAAGAAGCTCGTATCGATTTGCAACGCTACCGTAAAGCTTGGGCAGCTCGAGCGATTCAGAAGCAACTCTTGGATGATCAGGAGCAGGTGGTCTATCAAGACGAAGGCACTGTGAAAGCCGATGAAGGAACTCTTGATAGCGCGAAAGTGAATTTAGAGTACTGCCACATTCGCTCTCCGATCGAGGGTCGGGTCGGGCTTCGGCTCGTCGACCCCGGAAACATTGTCCAAGCCAATAGCACGACTAGTCTTGCCGTGTTGACCCAGCTTCAACCGATCACCGTTATTTTTACCGTCGCCGAAGATAATCTTCCGCAAATCCAAGCTGCCGTTCAGGCCGAGCTGAAACAAGGTGGTGCCATGAAAGTGGAAGCTCTTGATCGATCGCAGAAAAAGCAGATCGCGACGGGGACTTTTCTGACTCTCGATAACCAGATCGACACGACGACGGGGACTGTTCGTGTCCGCGCAACTTTCGACAATAAAGACGGCGCACTTTTCCCAAATCAGTTTGTGAACGCGAGACTTCTTGTCAGCACGGACCATGATGCAACCTTAGTGGCTACACCTGCGATTCAACGAGGTGCCAAGGGAACTTTCGTTTACGTTGTGGACGCTCAAAAAAATGTTAAAATTCTACCGGTAAAAGTGGGGATTACCGAAGGTGAAACTTCCGAAGTCCAGGGGCTTCAGCCGGGAGATGAGATTGCTCTGAGCGGATTCGACAAACTGGAGGACGGATCCAAAGTCGTTATCCGCGGCGCCGACAAACAACCTCAAACACCGAGTGAGCATCAGTTTGCTGGAACCGCATCGGGAGCTCCGAAAGCTCCGTGAAAATCCCATGAGCATGAATCCGTCGAAGCTTTTTATTCTCAGGCCAGTGGCGACCACTCTCTTTATGGCGGCGATCCTGCTTGCCGGAATTGTGGCGTTCCATCAGCTTCCGGTTTCGGCGCTTCCTGAGGTGGACTATCCCACTATTCAGGTCGTCACTTTCTATCCGGGTGCTAGCCCAGATGTTACAGCCTCGGCAATCACAGCACCGCTTGAACGGCAATTCGGTCAAGTGCCCGGGCTCAGTCAGATGACTTCGACGAGCTCGGGTGGAAGCTCCGTGATCGTTTTGCAGTTTCTGCTCGATTTGAATATCGATGTTGCTGAACAAGAGGTTCAGGCCGCGATCAATGCCGCTCAAACTTATCTTCCAGTCGATCTTCCAGCTCCCCCGATTTATAGTAAAACGAATCCCGCCGATGCCCCGATCTTGACGCTTGCGCTGACGTCCAAGTCTCTTCCGCTTTCTCAAGTTGAAGATCTTGCGGATACGCGACTCGCTCAGAAGATCTCACAGCTCCCTGGTGTGGGTCTGGTCAGCATCAGCGGCGGCCAAAAACCCGCGGTGCGCGTGCAGGTGAATCCCGCTGCGCTCTCTTCCTACGGCATTAATCTCGAAGATGTTCGCGCGTCCTTGCAAATGACTAGTCTTACTCTTGCGAAGGGCAACTTTGATGGACCCGAGCAGGATTATCAAATCGATGCGAACGATCAGATCTCGGATACCGGTGATTACAAAAAAGTGATTGTCGCCTATCGAAATGGATCGCCAGTTCAGCTCTCCGATGTCGCAAACGTTATTGAGGGCGTCGAAGATGTGAAGCAAGCCGCATGGATGAATCAGACGCCAGCTGTCATCTTGAATATTCAGCGTCAACCAGGTGCGAACATCATTCAGGTCGTCGACAGCATTAAAGCTCTTCTTCCCAAGTTGAAAACCAATTTTCCGGCAGCGGTCGAAATTGGGGTTTTAACCGACCGTACCACCACTATTCGAGCTTCGGTAAAAGACGTTGAGTTCGAATTGCTGCTGACTATCAGTTTAGTGGTTTTAGTCATTTTCCTATTTTTACGAAGCTTATCCGCGACGATCATTCCGAGTATCGCGGTTCCGCTCTCGTTGATTGGAACTTTCGGCGTCATGTATCTGGCCGGGTACAGTCTCAACAATCTGACGTTGATGGCGCTGACGATCTCGACGGGTTTTGTGGTCGACGACGCGATTGTCATGATCGAGAACATTGTCAGGTACATTGAAGCGGGGGAACCGCCTCTTCAGGCAGCGCTAAAGGGAGCGGAGCAGATCGGATTCACGATTGTATCGCTTACCATTTCACTCATTGCGGTTTTGATTCCACTGTTGTTCATGGGTGATATTGTCGGACGTCTTTTTCGGGAGTTCGCAATCACGCTGAGCGTGACGATTCTTGTCTCTGCGGTTGTTTCGTTGACCCTGACCCCGATGATGTGCGCGCGTTTTCTCAAACATAATCCGAAGTCCGAGCAGAGTCGATTTTATCAGCGGACGGAGTACTTTTGGGAGCAAGTGATTGGATTTTATGGTCGCACCCTTCACTGGGTGCTAGATCATCAAACTCCGACCCTGTTTGTGGCGTTGGGAACGTTCGTCGGGACAATCCTTCTGTATGTGATCGTACCGAAGGGATTCTTTCCCGTACAAGACACGGGGATTATTCAGGGGATTACCGAGGCTTCGGAGAAGATCTCTTTTCCGGCGATGGCCGAAAAACAGCAACGGCTTGCCGATGCGATTTTGAAAGATCCAGCAGTCGAAAGTATCTCTTCCTTTATCGGCGTGGACGGCATCAATACCACGCTCAATTCGGGTCGAATCCAAATTAATCTGAAGCCCCTTGCGGAGAGAGGGTTAGACGCTTCGGAGGTCATCAGAAGACTTCGCCCGAATTTGAAAGGTGTCGAGGGCATTCAGTTCTTCATGCAACCGGTCCAAGACTTGACGGTAGAAGATCGCGTGACCCGTACGCAGTTTCAATACACGCTCTCTGATCCCGATCAAAATGAGTTGAATCATTGGACTGAGAAATTTGTAGCAAAACTCCAAGGCATTGCTGAAATTCGTGATGTTGCAACTGATCAGCAGCTCAACGGGCAGGCTTCGACTCTCGTTATTGATCGCGATACTGCTTCACGAATGGGGATCTCTGCACAGGCGATCGATGAAACTCTTTATGATGCTTTTGGGCAAAGACAGATTTCGACTCTTTATACTCAGCTCAATCAGTATCACGTCATTTTGGAGACGCTTCCGGACTTTCAAAAGAATCCTAGCCGACTGAATTCTATTTATGTTCGTTCTACTCTCGCACCTTCTGCACTGTCAGCGGCGATGACATCTTCGCTGATCATCGGAAATGGAGGAGGCTCTGGAAATTCCCAGCAGGCTGGTGTCAGCGGAATTACCTTAACGAGTGCCTCTACAGGGTCTTCTAATCCCACGCCCACAAGCGCGATCAATGGTGGAGCAGTTCCTCTCAGCGTTTTTACCCATTTTGAATCTCGCACCGCCCCGCTTGCCATCAATCATCAAGGGCAGTTTCCTGTTGTTACAGTTTCGTTCAATCTTGCCAAAGGGGCTTCACTCGGAGCTGCGACCGATGCGATCGAAAAAATTCGCTCCGACCTCGCGATGCCGCTCAGTATTCAAGCAGATTTTCAGGGAGCCGCGGCTTCTTTCAAGGCGTCACTTCAGAACGAGCCGCTTCTGATCCTTGCCGCGTTGGTGACGGTCTACATTGTACTCGGAGTTCTTTACGAGAGCTTCATTCACCCCATCACTATTCTTTCGACTCTACCCTCGGCCGGGATTGGTGCTTGCCTGGCGCTCCTTCTCACGGGTACCGAACTCAACGTCGTTTCGATTATCGGTATCGTGCTTCTGATCGGGATCGTGAAAAAGAACGGCATTATGATGATCGACTTTGCTCTCGATGCCGAGCGCAAGGAGGGAAAGAGTGCTGTTGAGGCAATCACTCAAGCCTGTCTTCTACGCTTTCGTCCGATCATGATGACGACGATGGCGGCGTTGCTTGCGGGGATCCCGCTCGCCGTAGGTTCTGGAATAGGGTCAGAACTCCGGCACCCGCTTGGAATATCAATGGTCGGTGGACTTTTGCTGAGTCAAATTCTCACGCTTTACACCACTCCCGTGATTTACATTTTCTTTGATCGGCTCGGAAAGAGGTTTGAGCACGCATGAGCCTATCCTCGCCCTTTATTCATCGACCGGTAGCGACGACCCTTCTCACGGCAGCGGTCGCGCTTGCTGGTATTGTGGCCTTTCAGTTTCTCCCGGTTTCGCCGTTACCGCAGATTGATTTTCCAACAATCTCCGTAGCGGCAACGTTACCCGGCGCAAGCCCCGATATCATGGCCTCTTCTGTAGCGACCCCACTCGAGAGGCAATTCGGTCGCATCGCTGGTGTGACAGAAATGACCTCGTCGAGTTTTCTCGGGACGACCTCGGTCACCCTTCAGTTTGATTTAAATCGGGATATCAATGGTGCCGCACGGGACGTTCAAGCGGCGATCAATGCAGCACGAAGTTACCTGCCTGCTAATTTGCCCGCGAATCCCACTTACAGAAAAGTGAATCCAGCCGATGCACCGATCATGATTTTTGCCCTCACGTCGAAGGTCCTTGATCGCGGCCCCATGTACGACGCGGCATCCACCGTCCTTCAGCAAAAGCTCTCTCAGATTGAAGGAGTAGGGCAGGTCAGCGTGGGTGGAAGTTCGCTTCCCGCCGTACGAGTAGACCTCAACCCCGTTCAGCTCAACAACACTGGACTCGCTGTTGGTGACGTCGCAAGGATGTTGAGCGCCCAAAACGCAGATATTCCCAAGGGACAATTGTCCGACGGGTCGACTACTTCGGATATCTTGGCGAATGATCAACTTTTTAAAGCCGACCAGTATCGCTCATTAGTGGTGGGTTATCACAGCGGAGCGGCGATTCGTCTTTCAGATATTGCCGATGTACAGGACTCCACTCAGAATATTCGTTCCTCCGGATACATGAATGGAGATCCGGCAGTCCTTTTGATTATCTTTCGTACGCCTGGGGCCAATATCATCGATACTGTGGATCGTATTCGCGCGGCAATACCCTCTCTGAAGGCATCAATCTCTCCAACGATCGATACGACGATCGTTTTGGACCGAACCACTACCATTCGAGCGTCGGTTCACGATGTCGAACTCACTTTGCTCATTTCTATCGCTCTCGTTATTTTGGTCGTCTTCCTCTTTTTGAGAAACGCTCGCGCGACGTTGATTCCGAGTGTTGCAGTTCCCGTGTCCCTCATCGGAACTTTCGGGGTGATGTATCTCCTACATTATAGTCTCGACAATCTTTCTTTGATGGCTCTGACGATCTCCACGGGATTTGTCGTCGACGACGCGATCGTGGTGATCGAAAATATTACTAGGCATTTAGAAAATGGAATGACGCCGATGGAAGCTTCTCTTCACGGAGCTAAGGAAATCGGCTTTACCGTTCTTTCAATCAGCCTTTCTCTTATCGCGGTGTTTATCCCAATATTAATGATGGGTGGAATCGTAGGAAGACTTTTTAGAGAGTTTGCCGTGACGCTTTCTGTTGCGATCTTGGTATCACTCGTGATCTCGCTTACCACGACTCCAATGATGTGTTCACGCTTATTGAAACCAAGTTCGGAACAGAAGCACGGTCGGTTTTTCGTAGCAAGTGAAGCAGCGTTCAACATGCTCATTCGATTTTATGAAAAGTCTTTGGCAGCAGTCTTGCGCCACCCAGCGTCTACGTTGGCTCTGCTTCTTATCACGGTTGCCGCGAACATCTATCTTTTGGCGGCTGTTCCTAAAGGATTCTTTCCTGAACAGGACAATGGAACCGTTTTTGGCGGAATTCAAGGCGCGCAGGATATTTCGTTTCAGGCGATGGATAAGCTCACACGCAACTTCGTCGAGCTGATGAAGTCGGATCCTTCCGTCGAACACGTCATGGCGTTTACCGGTGGCAATAGCGCGATGAATAGTGGATTTGCATATCTCGGCCTTAAACCCTTGGAAGATCGAAAGATCAGTTCTACTGAAGTGATCGACCGCCTCCGACCAAAGTTGACCTCACTTCCGGGTGCTACAGTTTTTTTGCAAGCGGGCCAAGATCTTCGAATCGGTGGGCGATTGAGTAGCGCTCAATATCAGTACACGATTCAAAGCGATAGCGAGGATGATCTTGTGAAGTGGGGGCCAGAGCTCTTGGCGGGGATGAAAAAGTTGCCGGAACTCGTGGACGTCAATACTGACCAACAGAATAAGGGGCTCGAGACATATCTCACTTACGATAGACAAACGGCTTCGCGAGTTGGGATTACTCCGCAACTTCTCGACTCGACTCTTTACGACGCCTTTGGGCAGGCGCTGGTTTCGACGATGTATACGCCGTTGAATCAGTATTACGTCGTCATGGAGGCAGCACCCCAGTTTTGGCAGCATCCGGAAGGACTGAATTCGATTTATCTTCCAACTTCTTCGGGAGGCCCAGTTCCTCTCAGCGCCGTCGCGCACTTCGAAACCAAAACCGCTCCACTTGCTGTGAATCATCAGGGGCAGTTTCCGTCAGTCACTGTTTCCTTCAATCTCACGAGTGGAGTTGCCTTGGGCGACGCAACAAAAGCCATCAACGATATGGAGCAGAAAATTGGAATGCCAGCAAC
>Ga0302315_10003053_pt1 | contig 15393 bp, 8 predicted proteins | sample III_Palsa_N3_1_FD_200532 | JGI IMG/M metagenome (GOLD analysis project Ga0302315, IMG submission 200532) | Peat permafrost microbial communities from Stordalen Mire near Abisko, Sweden - III_Palsa_N3_1 | ecosystem: Environmental > Terrestrial > Soil > Palsa > Peat permafrost | place: Sweden... | reverse complement strand
TAATTATTAAACTGTTTTACAACGCCGCGGGCCAGGTGCCTTTTTTCTTTGCCCAATGCAGTTAAATAAATTTTAACCGAACGCTTATCGCCGGGGTTAAGCTCGCGGTATATCAAACCGGTTTTTTCCAGCTGGTTTAGCATGCGCGACAGGCTGGTTGATTTTAACCCCAGCAATGCCGCCGCTTTAGAAACCGTTGTGCCTTCTTCCTCATCAATATTAATCAGCAAATAGCCTATGGATTGCGTAATGCCAAAATCGGTAACCAACTGGTTGTATCGGTTTGCCATGGTTTGCCATACTATTTTTAAAAAATAATCAATGGTTTCGTGGTTCTTTATGTTTTTCATGCTTTATAGTTCAAATGGTTCATGGTTGATAGTTCATGGTTCATGGTTCATAGTCGGGATTTTTGCAGCTGCCATGAACTATCAACCATGAACTAATATCCTAACTTAGTGTCATCACCCCGCGGGTCGGCGCCGCCCTGGTAATAACCCTGTTTTGTTCTTAAAATTGCATCAACCCGGCCAATAGGCCCATGGTCGACTATCTTATAACCTTTCTTCTGCAATTTTTGGCGCGTTACCGTATCCAGTGCGCCCTTTTCTACATCCACCTCATCGGGCAGCCATTGGTGATGAAAGCGTTTGGAGCTTACCGCCTGCTCCATATCCTGGTTAAATTCAATTACATTTAATATGGTTTGAAAAACCGAGGTAATTATGGTTGCACCGCCTGGTGTGCCCACCACCATAAATAATTTGCCGCCTTTTTCGACAATGGTAGGCGTCATGGACGATAGCATGCGCTTGCCCGGCTCTATACTGTTTGCCTTGCCGCCTATTAGCCCGAACATATTGGGTACGCCCGGTTTTTCGCTAAAATCGTCCATCTCGTTATTCAGCAAAAAACCCGCGCCCTGCACAAATATTTTGGAGCCGAAGCTATCGTTCAAGGTAGTAGTGATGGATACCGCGTTGCCATCATGGTCAACCACATCGTAATGCGTGGTTTGCATATCCTCATAGCCTTTAAAAACACCGGGCCGTATACTGGCGCTTGGTGTAGCGGCATTCCAGTTCATGCTTTGCATGCGCATTTGCTGGTATGCGGGGTTTAGCAGACTATCCACTGGTACCTTAAAAAAATCAGGGTCGCCCAGGTACTTTGAGCGGTCGGCATATACGCGTCGTTCGGCCTCCACCATTAATTGTACAGTCGAATCACTGTTATGGCCCCAGCGTTGCAGCGGATATTTTTCTACCGATTTTAATAACTGCACCAATGCAATCCCCCCGCTTGACGGCGGCGGCATGGTTATTATTTTATAATTTTTGTACGATGCAATAATAGGCGCGCGCCATACCGCATGGTAGTTTTGCAAATCGGTTTTGGTGATAATGCCATTGCCGCTTTTCATTTCGGCAATCAGTTCATCGGCTACTTTGCCATCGTAAAACCCGGCGCGGCCTTTATCGCGGATGAGTTCAAGCGTTTTGGCCAAATCGCCTTGTATCAATATATCGCCCGCTTTCCAGGGTGTATCTTTAATAAGGTAGGAACCATGAGGGTTCATTTTTTTAAACATGGCCTGGTTCTCGTTTAAATCATTAGCCAGTTTTTGGGTGATTTTGAAGCCGTTGGCAGCCAAATCAATGGCAGGCTGCACCAATTCGGCCCAGTTGAGTTTGCCATATTTTTTGTGCGCTTCAATCATGCCATCAACAGAACCCGGTACGCCCGATGCCTTGTGGGTATACAAACTCATATCCGGCACCACTTTCCCCGTTGAGTCAAGGTACATATCGGTATTGGCCCCTTGCGGCGCTTTTTCACGAAAATCGAGCGTATTGCTTTCGCCATCCGCAGCGCGGTAAACCATAAAACCGCCGCCGCCAATATTGCCGGCCTCGGGTACGGTTACGGCCATGGCAAACTGAACAGCCACGGCAGCATCAATAGCATTGCCGCCTTTTTTCAGTATATCCAAACCGGCCTGCGCGGCATCAGGATAAGCGCAAACCACCATGCCGTTGCGGTATTCGCCGCTATCGGTATTATTTAGCGCCCCACGTGTGCAATTAGTCAAAAAAAATATCACCAGTAAGAAAGCAGGCAGGCAAATTGCCTTTTTTATGTTGATTTTCTTTTTCGCCATATAACAAATCTTAAAAAAATATCCGGTTTAAACCTTCGCAACCGATCGCTGTCTATCCCGGATATATTGCACGAATTTATAATATTTTGAAGCATTGCCCTGTTAAAAGGCGAATTGTTTTTTGCTGAAAATCAATGCGGTTAAGCAAATCGGCGCTTGTTTTTTTAAAAACAAAGCCATAAAATTTAATTTTGACCGTTTACGCTATGTAACATTATTAATACACAAACCATCATTCTATGAAAAAATCACTATTAACCCTAACCATTTTACTTTCTGTTTTGTTGATTTCCAAACAATCAAACGCGCAAAGTGCCGATAACAATTCTACCAGTTACCAAACCGCTGTCGGCCTAAAATTTGGCGGTTATGAAAATGGTATTTCGGCAAAATATTTTGCCACCAGCGATGTTTCTTACGAAGGCATATTAGGCTTTCGCGACCATGGCGTAGTAGTAACCGGTTTATACGAAATAAGTCAGGAAGCTTTTAGCGTACCTGCCTTGAAGTTTTACTATGGCTTTGGCGCGCACCTTGGCGGCATAGGCAAAGGCACTTACGACCGTTTTGGCGGCAATGATGAATACTACAACAGCGGCCATATTTTATTAGGCGCCGATGGCGTTTTAGGGCTCGAATACATGATACCGCAATCGCCCATAGCCGTTAGCCTCGACCTTAACCCACGCTTAGAACTTGCCACCGGGCCGTTTTTTGATATCGCACCGGGTTTGGGGATAAAGTATGTGTTTAATTGAAGATAATCCTTCTTCTCCGTACAATTTATACCACCTAAACAGGTTTAGCCGGTGCGAATTTTTGCCGATTTACGGGCTAAACGCGTTTTACCGGTGTGAATTTTTTGCGATTAACGGGCTAAACAGGTTTAGCTGGTGTGAATTTTTGCCGTTTAACGGGCTAAACACGTTTTGCTGGCGCAAAATAAAATGATAATTAATTGATAATCAATTTATTAAATATTTATACGCAGTTTTCGGGTTGAAATTTAAATTTTGCAGCGGATTTTTAATCACAGGAAATAAAAATATCACCCGGCCAGCTAGCTCCCATTATGCCAATATACGAAATTTTAGGCTGATTTAAAAGGCGTAATTTTCCCCCACCTTCGCCCGATAGTTATCCTACCTTGTAAACACATCTTTTTATCAAAATTCCGCCCTGCAGCCTGCTCCATAGGAGCAAAACGTTGGTAGCTAAAAACGTTGGTAGAATTTATGTTTTTAATGATTCTTCGCGCCGTAGGTGCGATACTAATCGGCAATTTCCGGTGGATATAACGGAATACGTTATGTACCTACGGCACATAAATCTCTTATATATATTTCTACCAACGTTTAATCCCTACGGGATTGTCTTTTTTACTCACCCTCTCTGCGGTAAACCGCAAAGAGGGTAAAAGATACTACCGCTCAATCACAATCTTATTAATATAAGTCTTTTGCCCCAGCACCAGCTTTAAAATATAAACGCCCGGTGGTTGCCCCGACACGTTTAATGCGGTACTGAAGTTACCCGCGCTTACCGATTGCGAGCCTTTGTAAGTAATTGTGCCTGCGCTGTTAATTAACGTTATGGCCAAACTGCTATTGGTTTGGGCGGTAAAAAGAATATTTAACACATTTTTAGCAGGCACCGGGTATTCCAGCAGGTTGATATCATTGGTATTGGCCCCGCCCTTTACAATTTCAACAACGGTAGATGACGTATCGGTACAGCCGGTATTCAGCGTAACCTGTAACTTATAATTCCCGCTGATTACGGGCGTATATGTTTGATTGGTTGCGCCATTTATGGCCTTGCCGTTATCATACCATTGGTTGCTGCTGGTAAAGTTTGAGCTTAATGTTGCGCCGTTTTGGGTAATAATCGGCCGTTTAGCAATAACTGCCTCCCTCGCGACCGAAGCACAGCCTGCAGCCTGTACATTCATATCATAAAAATAATAGTAATAGCTGGTAGGCGGCGGGGTGCCGGTAACGCTATTGGTTACTATACTGAACAGGTTGCCGATAGTAAACGGATAACCGCTTACGCCAACATCGCTGCGGTAAATAGTGGCTGTGTTATCGTAAGAAATATTGATGCCATACGTGCCGGCGGCGGGTAACGACAGGTTTAGCGTATAAACTTTGCCGGTATCGCTTGGATCGTCTGGCTGTACGCCCGGTGCCGGAGTAGTACGGGTGGCTACGGCGTCAATTGTGGTAGATGATACTATTTCGCCATCGTTATTATTAACAGTAAAGGTTATTTTGCCCGAATTGCCAATGTATAAACGTGCGCTTTTAATAACTACCGGTATGGCAGTTGTTATAATTATGCCGGGGGTAAATTGGTTGTAGCCGCCGCCTGTAAAAGCGCTTTTTGTGGCAGGGCCAACATAGGCGTTTAAATCATTTAAACCTGCATAAAATGTATTATTAGCCACAGGTTTTTGGGTCGAAAATGCTGTGGAGCCGTAAGCTGCCGGAACAGCGGTAGTATCACTGGTATACCAAAACAAAGTGCCATCGCCAAGGCCCGATAGCTGGTACTGGCTTTCCTCGTCGCAATAATCGGCACTTAAACTGGTAATAACCGGGGCGGCATTGGTAGTTATGGTTGATGATGCCTGGTTATTTTCGGTAATAAAATCATTGGCCAGGTTTGATGCGGCGGTTACAGTATAAGTAGCCGCTGCCGCGAAATTATATGTTTGATTTAAGGTAAAATTACTTTCGCCCAGCGGGGGGATGGTATCGGTAAAAGTTTCGGTAATATTGGTTACCGAATTATCCGGCGCTTTAATACTAACCGTAACCGGGATATTGGTAATGTTGGCGCTGCCATAATTTTTTAAGGTTACGGTAACAGGCTCGGCGCCCGCGCAGGTACCTGTGGTATCGGGGCTTACAATGGCCGTTACACCTGCATCGGTGCTGGTTTGTGTAAATTGCACGCGGTAATCTTCAGTCTCGCCTTTGGCATAACTCCCGCAGGCGGTTACGGTTGAGGTATCGCTGGTTTCTTGCAATACTACCCGCATTACACTGTAGTTACCCGGAATAACATTTTGGGGCACGGTAATATTAGTATTATACGTCGCCGTATTGCTGATAACGGTTGTGGTAGCCACCAATTCACCAGGACCGTTAAAGCTGCCATCGCTGTTCCAATCAATATAAACCTTAGCCACTTTATTAAAATTATTGCCGCAGGTGCCTAAAGTAAGGCTTAAGGGATAAGTTTTCCCGGCTTCCAATTGCGCGGTTAAATTTGTATAGTCCGAATAAGTAGTGCATCCCGCCGGTGGCGTATTATTAATGTTAGATAGCGTTACATTATTGATCCGTGAATCGGCGCTTGATAACGGTGCCGATGCGCAATACGCCGAACCACCAATACCCGTAGCAATGAGCGAATACGCCTGCGAGCCGCCCTGCAATGTACCTTTATGCGTAACCGTAATGGTATAAGTTTTACCCGGTTCAGCGTTTAAAACCTGTACCTGCTCCACGTTGTCCCTTATATTATCGCCGGTTGTTGCTGCTGCGTTTGGGTTACTGGGGTCCAACACCCAGGGCATAAAAGTATTAGTACCATCGCTAATGCGAATATCGAGGTCGTTTACCAGTTTTATGGTACGGTCGTTCACTACGCCCTCGGCAGTAGCGGCGCCTGCGGGGTCGTTCCAGCAAATGGTTGCCATTAACGGCCCGTCGCCCGATGCGGTTACCTGCGTGCTTTGGGTTTGGCCCTGGGTGAGGGTATTTTCTTTTACGATACTTTTGGTTCCGTTATCAGTAATGGCTTGCGCGGCGGCCTTCATGTTTAATAAGCCCCAGCCATAAATATAATCGGGGCCGATGTTACCCGCATCAAAGGCAGTATGGCATACCAATCCCTTCAGCGTAGCCGAAAGCATAAAATTGCCCGAGTTTTTCTGCGCCCAATATTCCTGCAGCAAATACAGCGAGCCGGTTACATTTGGCGCCGACATGGAGGTGCCAGATAAAACAATATAAGCCTGCGGACTAGTAACCCCGCACGACAATACATCAACCCCCATCCCCGAAATATCGGGTTTAACGCGCCCGTCATCAGTGGGCCCCCAACTGCTGAAGGATGCAATTTGCGGGCTTTGCCTGTTGGCAGGGCCGTAGGGCAGTGGGCCAACAGCAGCAACCGTCAATATATCTTTGGCATTACCCGTTGATGCGATACCATCAAAACCTAACTGGTCGCTGATGCCATCTGTAGCGGTATGTGTTTTTTGAACCAAAGTAGTATTGGTTTTGCTCGTATAACCGTAATAGGTGCCGCCTATAGCCGGGCCGTTATATCCCCGCGCGTTGCCTGCCGATTCTACAATTAAATAATAGGGCGCGCTGTTGGCAATTTTATCATACGATTGTGTCCTGTCGTTATAAATCCCGAAGGTATAATCAACCGTATCACCGGGCAGTCCGTACCATGTCCAGCTGCCATCGTCATTAATATCCCATCCTGCCTCATCGCCATAGGAGTGGTTGGATAGCAGCAGGTTTGGGGCGGCCTTGCCAATAGTAGTTATATCGTCGTCAAAATCATAACTCTGTAAGGTAGTCGCGTTAAAGGCCATGCCCTTTGCCGGGGCGTATACACCTTGCGCTATCATGGTGCCGGCAACGTGGGTGGAGTGGTCCAGTATGCCCAGCGTAGTGTTTATGGTGATGGTTTTACCCGCAAATTCCTGGTGGGCTGCATATACCGCGCCGCCATCCCAAATACCCAGTTTATTGGCTAAATCAGCACTGGAGCCCGATAGGTTTAATCCCAGCGCACCATTTGGATATACGGAATTGGTTTGGGTTGTTGCTGCCGATATTACATTGCTGTTATCGTTGGTTTTAATATATACCGGGAAACCTAGCTCGTTAACTCCTTGCAGCGAGATCATGCCGCCGTTTTTTGTTTTGTGCCGGATAATCCAGCCCTTCACTTTAGCCAAAGCCAGCGCTTTTTGATGCGCTGCGGTATACAACACATGCCTTTTGGCCGAAAAATTTATTAAAACTTGTTTATTGGCATCGCTAACTAAAGGATGCTGAGCAAATGCATTTCCGGCAAAAAATAACAATAAAAATCCTGTAATAATTACCGGGTATAGTTTCCTCATACGTGCTGCTGGATAGGGTTTAACCCGCTGGTTTTATGTAACAAAATGCTGTAATTTAAACCGAAATTAAAATAAATTAGCCTTAACGTCGTAATTACAGCAAATTAAATATTTCCGCCGAAATATTTTTTAATATTTGCTGATAAGGACAGTACAGGATAGTTAATTTAACACATGTTTATATCTTGTCGAACCAATTTAAATTGTTTTTTCTCCCTCAATACATGAAAAAGATTAGCCTTTTGCTGCCTGCCTTATTATTTGGCATGGTATGTTTTGCCCAGGTAAATGTGCAAACCCTGTTAACCGAAAACCTGCATAATCCCATTAGTATAGATGCTGCAAACCCCCGCTTTAGCTGGCAGTTATCCGAAACCAGGCGTAATGTAATGCAAAGCGCTTACCAGGTACGGGTAGGCTTAAGTGGCACTAAGTTTAATTTGTGGAACAGCGGAAAAGTAAAGTCTGATCAATCTGTTTATGTGCCTTATGGCGGCGAAGCGCTTAAATCGGGCCAAAAATATTATTGGGAAGTTAAAGTTTGGGATGATAAAGGCAAAGCATCGGCCTGGAGTGTGCCTGCATCCTGGCAAATGGGACTACTAAACGCTGCCGATTGGAAAGCAGAATGGATTACCCCCGGTTTTAAAGAAGATAGCCTTAAACGCCCAAGCCCGCTGTTTCGCAAGCAATTTAGGGTTGAGAAAAAGGTACTATCGGCCATGGCCTATATCACCGCGCATGGCTTGTACGAAGCACAAATAAACGGCCAGCGGGTAGGCGATGCCTATTTAACGCCGGGCTGGACGAGCTATAACAAGCGCCTGCAATACCAGGTTTACGATGTTACCCAACTATTGCAGCAGGGCGGCAACGCTATTGGCGTTACCGTAGGCAATGGCTGGTATCGCGGCTATTTTGGATACGATCCAACCCCAAACCTGTACGGAAAAGACATTGCCCTCCTGTTTCAATTACAAATTACTTATACTGATGGCTCAACGGCAATTATCGCATCCGACGGCAGCTGGAAATCATCAACCGGCGAAATACGTAGTTCGGAAATATATTATGGCGAAACTGACGACCATCGCAAAGAACAAAAAGGCTGGGCAACTGCTAATTTTGATGATAAGAACTGGGACGGCGTAAAGGTTCGCGACTTCGCCAAAAATACGCTGATAGCTACCTATAACGAACCGGTTAAGAAGCACGAAGTTTTTAAAGCTGTACGCGTATTTAAAACGCCAAAGGGCGAGGAGGTGATTGATTTTGGGCAGAACCTGGTAGGCTGGGTAAAGTTTAAGGTACACGGTAAGGCCGGCGATAAAATTGTGATCTCGCATGCCGAAGTGCTGGATAAGCCCGGCGATTTTTATACTACAAACCTGCGTACAGCTGTATCGCAGGATACTTATATATTAAGCGGCGATGGCGAAGAAACTTTTGAGCCGCATTTTACCTGGCATGGATTCAGGTACATAAAGGTTGATGGCATTGTTGGCGAACCAAAAGCGGAAGACTTTACCGCCGTGGCATTGTACTCGGATATGCGGCCTGCGGGCAATTTCAGTTGCTCAAACCCAATGATAAACCAATTGCAGCACAATATACAATGGGGCCAAAAAGGCAACTTTTTAGATGTACCCACCGATTGCCCGCAGCGCGATGAACGTTTAGGCTGGACCGGCGACGCGCAGGTATTTTCGCGCACTGCAACCTTTAACTTTAACGTGCACAACTTTTTTACCAAATGGTTAAAGGACGTAGCCGCCGACCAATACAGCAGCGGCGCCATTCCGCACGTAATACCCGATGTTATTAAGCGCAAAGGCAGCGAACCGGGCGGCAGCACAGGCTGGTCGGATGTATCATGTATTGTTCCCTGGAATATGTATTTAGCCTACGGCGATACCGCGATACTGAGAAACCAGTATGCCAGCATGAAAGCATGGGTGGGGTATATGGAGCATCAAAGCAAAAATAACCTTTGGGCAACAGGTGGCCACTTTGGCGACTGGCTGTTTTACAGCGTAAATGATGATACCGATGGCGAATCGGCCATTACCAATAAGTATTTAATAGCGCAGTGCTTTTATGCCTACTCTACCAGCCTGGTAATTGATGCCGCGAAGGTGCTGGGTAAGCAGGAAGATGTTGCTTATTATACTGATTTGCTTGCCAAAATAAAGGCAGCCTATATGCACGAGTATGTTACGCCAAGCGGATTAATATCATCAGATACCCAAACAGCTTATGTTTTGGCCCTGCAGTTTGATATGCTGCCCGAGAACTTAAGGCAGCAAGCCGCGCATCGTTTGGTTGCTAATATTGAGCAGTATGACAACCACTTAACTACGGGATTTTTGGGTACACCTTATATATGCCATGTATTAAGTCGTTTTGGTTATACCAATGTAGCCTACAGGCTTTTATTACAGGATAGCTACCCATCATGGCTATACCCTGTAAAAATGGGCGCTACTACCGTGTGGGAACGCTGGGACGGCATACGAACCGATGGTACTTTTGAAGATGCCTCCATGAACTCATTTAACCACTACGCCTATGGCGCCATAGGCGACTGGATGTACCGCGATATTGCCGGCATTGATACCAAAGCCGATGCGCCGGGTTATAAGCAAATCACCATAGAGCCACAAGTTGGCGGCCACTTAAACTATGCCAATGCCGATTATGAAACCAGCTACGGTAAAATAAGCTCGCACTGGAAAATTGACAGCGGTAAGTTTTATTTAGATGTGGTGATACCGGCCAATACTACGGCTACTGTTTATGTACCCGTTGCCACTGGCGGCACGGTTACCGAAGACAATAAACCACTTAGTAATTTAACCTGGAATGATGGTTACGCGGCGGTGGAAGTGGGCTCAGGGGAATATCATTTTAGCGCTAATTCAGATGTAACTCATTAACACACTTGTCATTCTGAACGCAGCGAAGAATCTGCACGGTGGTGCACCAAGCGACAGATTCTTCGCTGCGTTCAGAATGACAAGGTGAGGTAAGAATGCTTTTAGCTTTTACCTTTCTGCTTTCGTCTTTCTGCTTTTACCTTTTTACACCTTATCAATCCTAACCCATTTCATGCCGGCGGCTTCGGCGGATTTGGTGCCGGGGTCGCCGTCTTCAAAAACCAGGCAGCGCTCGGGGGCTACGCCAAGTTGTTTGGCAGCTTCCAGGAAAGGGTCGGGGAAAGGTTTGCCGCGCGGGGTTTCGCCGGCGCAAACTATTGCTTCGGGTAAATCGGCTATACCAAGCACGTTTAATGTTTTCTCGACCGATTTGCGCGCCCCGCCCGATACTACGCCTATTTTTAGTTTGCCAACGTGCGCCTTTAAATGGTTAACCACAAAATCAATAGGCTGTATTTGCTCAATAAACTCGTCGAAAAATATTTGCTCCTTTTCTTCGGCAAAAAGCACCGGATCGAAAGTGCTGTTATAGCGTTTGTTTATTTCTTCAATTACGTTAACTACCGGAAGACCGGCAAATTCGTCTATTATGGAGCCATCGATCAATACACCTTTTTCGGCGGCTACGCGTACATAGCTTTTGGTGTGGCTGGGCATGGTATCGGCAAGGGTGCCATCGCAATCGTATAAAAAAGCGTCAAAATCGCCCGCAGTAAGCAGGGTAAGCGCTTCGTATTTTTGTTCTGAAGTTTTGTTTGTATTTGTCATTTGCGGCAAAGGTAGGTTTTAGAGGTTAGAGATTGGAGGTTAGTGATTAGTTTTTATGCGAGATTATTGAAAAAAGACAACTAATCTCCAATCTCTAATCACCAAACAAACTACCTATTCAGCAATATCGCCTGCAAAACCTCAGTGGTGTTTTTGCATTTATTGGTAGTGGTTTCCAGCGAGTACAATATCTCGCGGTATTTTATAAGGGTGATGGCATCCTTTTCATCAGCAAATAACTGTGCCAGGGCAGTATAGTATACCTGGTCGCTCTGATGCTCGTAATCCTTTATCAGTTTGCACGAAGCTAGTATTTCTGAATCCTGGTGCAATTTTAGCCGACTTACCGCTTTTTCTATTTCTATACTTGCTTTTAAAATAATGGCGGCAATATCTTTTATAGCGGGCACAATTTCAACCACATTATATAAGTGCATGCGTTCGCTGGCCTCGTGTATAAAATCGGCAACATCATCAAGTGCCGATGCCAGGGTATGTATGTTGGTGCGGTTTAATGGCGTAAAAACTACCCTATCCAGCGCGAGGTATATTTTATGGGTAATATCGTCGCCAATATTTTCCATTTTATCTATTTGCTTAAAACAGGCATCCCTGTCGTCAATGCTATCCATGTTAACAGCATCTAAAAGCAGCGTGGCCATTTGCACCGCGTTATTAGCTGCCTGGTTAAATAAACTATAAAATTGATTGCCGTTTAAAAAAAAATTGCGGAATATCCTGCGCATTACACCTGCTTGTTATCAGGGGCTAAATTAAAGGCGCTATGTTAAGTGCGTATTAAATAAAGATTATCCTATATTAATATTGTATAAACATTATTTTAATATATATAAACGTTATTCATGCGTTCTTAAGTAATGTAAGTACAAGCTCATTATACCGCAACAAACCTGTTACAATACTATTAATAAACAATATGTTGCGAAATTTGTAGTAAGATATTAGTGATGAGAAAAACAAAAATGGAACATTTAACTGCAATTAAGCTGATTTTTAGCTTAGCTGTTTTGCTATTTGTTGCAAAACCATTTTTAGGGTTTAGCGTGTGCGAAGCAAACCAGCCTATAGGGGCCCATAATTTACTCACCAAAAGCTTTACCAAACGCAAAACCGAAAATTTTGAAAGCGCCGAAGCCCAAAAGCGATTAGCCCAGGCCCCTGTATTAAAGTTTTTTAGCATTGCCCTTTTACTCGATTTTTTATTCCCTTTTATATATAAACGCCTTGCTGTTATCAGCGGCCAATCATTACATGGTTTAAACGCGGTTTTAGTACCCGTTCAGCCATCCTATTTGCTTACCGGCAAACTTATTATTTGATATTTTTTGGGATCGCAGCCCTGCGATAGTTCACAATAAGCTGGCTTAGCCGGCTTGTTACCCCTGTTCTATTTTTTCCATCAAATTTCAAAAAACAAAAATGTTAAGTTTAAAAAGATGCTTATGCATCGTGTTATTGCTGGCAGCAGGCTTTGCCCGTGCACAGCAACCGGTAACACCAATAACCCTTCAACAGCTTTTAAATAGTGTTGACCAAAAAGCGCCAACGCTGCTTACCGATTCGGCAGCAATTGCTATCCGCCAGGCGCAAGCTGCCGAAACGCGCAATAACTGGCTGCCCGATTTAACCCTGAATTACCAGGCCGATGTGGGCACCGCAAACAATACCACCGGCCCGTATTTTGGCTTTGGTATTATCCCGTCCAGTTCGGGTGGTATACACGATAGTAACGTAACCACTACGCTTGCCGACAATTTAGGCATAGCCGCACTAAACTGGGAAGTTTACAACTTTGGTAAATACGGCGCCGAAAATAAGGTTGCCAACTCCGATGTGCAGGTACAAAAAAACCAGTTTGCACAATCCAAATACGAACTGCAGGCCTATACCATAGGCAATTATTTACAATTGCTGCGGTTGGAGGATTTTTTGCAGATACAATCCCGCAATATTCAGCGTACCACCGAGATCAGGCGCTCAATCGAGTCGCTGGCTAAAAGCGGCGTTAAGGCAGGTGTTGATACCAGCATTGCCGAAGCGGAACTATCCAAAGCCCGGTTAAATTATATCGAGCTGGATAACCAGTTAAAGCATGTGCAGTTACAGCTTTCTGAAGTTAGTGGCTTCCCTTATCAGTCTATAGTCCCTGATACAACGGTTGAGTTAAGCTTGATAAACCAACCCACGGCCTACCTGTTTCCGCCGGATACCGCCGACCACCCTTTGATTAACTACTATCGTTCGGTTTACCAGAATGGCCTTGAACGAGAGGATTTGGTGAAGAAAATGTACAACCCCAAAATCTCGCTGGAGGCCGCTGCCTGGGGCCGTGGTTCGAGTGTTGATGCAGAGGGTAATTACAATAATTTGGGTACAGGGCTTGGTTTCGACAGGAGCAATTACCTGGTGGGCATAGGCATATCGTACAACCTGTTCGACCTTCGCCGCAGGCAATTAAAATTGCGCACCCAAAAAGCCAGTACCGATTATGCCTTTAAAAAATTGCAGGAGCAGCAGCAATTGCTGGCCGTTAACAATAACGAGGCCGATGTGGAAATGCAAACCGCGATAAACCGGCTGCATGAAATACCTAACCAGTTAAAAGCGGCTAATGACGGCTACCGGCAAAAGCTATCGCTCTATAAAAATGGCTTAACAGATATTATTGAACTGGATGCCGCGCTTAATATTTTATACCGCGCGGAAACCGATTATATGCAGGCGAAATATGCTTACGCAAACGCGCTGTTCCAGAAAGCCATTACCGAAAATCAAGTTAATACGGTGTTAAACTTATTAAAATAATTAAAATTATGTCGATGGTCACATCCGCGTTAAAAAGGCCAATTACTGTAGTGGTAATTACCATGAGCCTTTTAATATTCGCGGTAATTAGTGCAATAAATATACCGATAGATATATTCCCGAAGCTAAACCTTCCTACCATATATGTTATCGAGTCGTACGGCGGCATGTCGCCGCAGCAAATGGAGGGCTTTTTTGCCACCGGCTTGCAAAACCAGTTTCTGTATGTTGATGGTGTAAAAAACATCAGCAGCAAAAGCATACAAGGCTTAACTATTATTAAAATATCCTTTTACGAAAGCACCGATATGGCCGAAGCTTCGGCGGAGGTTGCGCTGCAGGTTAACCGCGCGCAAAGCTTTTTTCCGCCGGGTGCATTGCCACCGCAGGTAATCAGGTACGATGCTTCATCGCTACCAGTTGGTGAGCTGGTGCTGGATAGTAAAACCGAGAACCTGAAGGATATTTATGATTTAGCGGCTACCCGCATCCGGCCCATGTTTTCTACCATTCCCGGCCTGTCGGCACCACCGCCGTTTGGCTCCAATGCGAGGTCAATTATCCTCAGCATTGATCCTGATAAGCTGCGCAGCTTTAACCTAACGCCCGATGAGGTGGTAGATGCCCTGGCAAAATACAATGTAATGGCGCCATCGGGTAATTTACGTATTGGCGGCACCATGTATTTAACCACCATGAATACGTTGGTTAATAACTCCCAAAACTTTGGCAACATCCCCGTGCTTACCAAAAATGGCGTACCTATATATATAAAGGATATCGCGAGGGTAACCGATGCCGCCGACGTTACGGTTGATTACGCGCTGGTAAACGGCAAACGCTCGGTTTATATCCCGGTTATTAAAACGGCTTCCGCTTCCACATGGACGGTGGTGCAGGATTTGAAGGCCAAGCTACCCGAAATGCAAAACCTGCTGCCTGATGACGTGAAAATATCATACGAGTTTGACCAATCTGTAGCGGTGGTAAATTCGGTAAAAAGCTTAATGACAGAAGGCGGCCTGGGCGCTATACTTACCGGGCTAATGGTGCTGCTGTTTCTGCGCGACTGGCGGAGCAGCTTAATTGTGGTAATTACCATCCCGGTATCCATACTTATCGGTGTGCTGCTGCTCAGTCTATTCGGGCAAACTATTAATATCATGACGCTTAGCGGACTGGCGCTGGCTATAGGTATCCTCGTGGACCAGGCGACGGTAACCATCGAAAACATACACCAGCATTTGGAAATGGGTAAAAATAAACGCCTGGCTATTTATGATGCCTGCGAGGAAATATCGTTTCCGTTGCTACTTATCCTTTTGTGTATCCTGGCGGTATTCGCGCCATCGTTTATGATGAATGGCGTGCCTAAAGCCATGTTTTTGCCTTTATCCATGTCGATAGGTTTAACCATGATTGTATCGTACATACTTGCGCAAACCTTAGTGCCTATACTGAGTAACTGGATGATAAAGGCAGAGCGTTACCAGGTTTATCATCACGGGCAGGTGCATGCCCATGCAGGCGAGGATATGGACAGC
>Ga0302315_10003052_pt1 | contig 15396 bp, 15 predicted proteins | sample III_Palsa_N3_1_FD_200532 | JGI IMG/M metagenome (GOLD analysis project Ga0302315, IMG submission 200532) | Peat permafrost microbial communities from Stordalen Mire near Abisko, Sweden - III_Palsa_N3_1 | ecosystem: Environmental > Terrestrial > Soil > Palsa > Peat permafrost | place: Sweden... | reverse complement strand
TGGACTAGTATCTTCGACATCTACCAATGTAAATAGGTATCATTATTATTAATGGCAGATATCATTATGTTAGAAGTTACACTGATTGGACTCTAACTAGCGTAGCTTCTTATTACTTAGTTAGATAGTAGTGAAAAGAAGATGTACTACAGACTTAGCCTGTAATAGTAGAGAGTTAATACTAGTGTTGTGAGAGTAGACCGCCTCTCTATTATGGCTAACGTGACACCTCTGATTGCTAGAACGTATCATGCCGGAGATGGTATCACCACCACCATCACCATCACCATCAACATCACAACTGGTCTCTTTAGACCAGACTTTACTGGAATAACAAGCTAAGATCTAGGTTTCTGTTGTTGACTGACAGCTCATGTCGTAACTTTTGTGGCTGTTGCTGTCGTCGCTGGTGTCTCGTTGACTTACACAGCTTACCGTCCTCAGCAAACTCTTGGTGCAAGCCGCCAGATTCACCACAGTAGTAGTAGTAGTAAGCTGTGGTTCAGATCTGACCATTATCCCACCATGTTACCTGTGGCCCATGCTTCACAGGAGGACTGTGAGTATCCCATGACACGACCCAAAAGTTGTCTTCCTGAACTAGGGTACCTGCTTGGTTCCACGTACTAGTTTTGCCAACACATGTACCCAGAGGACCTAGATTAACAAATCTACATGTGTTGGGTGCGATAACATAACTTGTCTCCCATGCTATACTACCAAGGTTTACTTGCAGTCCTTTACTTTCTTTGTAACTGCAACTGAAAGCCACACAATCGGCAGTAAGGATACTGTCACCAACAGATATTCGTTGATAGTGGTAACTGGTTGTGTAGGCTAGGTCATCATCGATGGCGAACTCAAGGATGTCACGATTGACCTGAGGGCAGCAAGAAAGCTTACCAGCTCGGTAGTAGCGTTGATAATATTTAGGCTGAGAGATGTGACTAATAATCTGACAATGACAATCTACAACCAAGTTGCCAACATCATCGTTAGGATCACAGTCACTATCGAAAAGACGAAAGCCCATAGTGTTATTATAATTGCTGATGTAAGTTGGAAAGTCACGCTGTCCCAACCGAGAGGTTGCAAGCAAACTACTGTGAGTATCGGGGATCTCCCTGACCCCTAGCTGTTGTAGCCACTCTACCATGAACCCTCTGTTATGACGCAGCTGCTTGGGAATAAAGAGGTGAGGACAACGTAAGTAGACTTCACGAAGTAGGTCGTCACACAAACTTAGTAATATACTACCAACCCAATGTAATGTAATGTAACAAGAGTTATCTATAACCTTAAAGTTTAACAGTATCTGTATGTTAAGTAACTTAACACAGCATTATTGAATGACAGCGACTACACTTGCTCTCTAGTTGTGTGGATTTCAACTTTGTGGAGTCATCACCATATTACTATTGTAGATAGGCGTCGTCAGTAGTAGGATTATAAAATATCGTGTTTGTTATCATGTTGTCAGATTGAAGACCATTATTGGTATAAGCTATGATACCATCAGTACCTATATTATACACTGCACCGAAACTCGTCTGCTTGTTTTTAGTAACACTATGCGTATCAACATGAACGGCCACAAGCTGATCATGGTCGTAGGTAACAAAGTAGTATAACCCGCCATTATTGTCCCACTCTCGCCACTCGCCGTGTTGTTGACTATTGTCATAGTGACCTTCAACTGTCATGATACCTGCCTCATTCCACAACCTGTAGATACCATGTTTACTGTATTGACCGTTGTGATAACCTATCTCCTCCTCAGGGCTGTTAGCAATGTTATCATACCACTTGCGGGATATACCGTGAACCATAGATAGAGAGTAAGGTATCTCTGACCGTTTATTACCAGACCTGTACCAAGAACGGTACAATCCTTCCCAGCTACCGTTAACAGTCGAATATTCCTCCTCCAACTGTGGCTTCACTACTTTTGGTGGCTGCGAGGGTTCTTGCAACAATGATGAGTCTGGTAACTGCTGCTGCAACATGGCTAAGCTGTACCAACGACGATTCAAGCCATGTTCAGGTTTTCGCGACTGACGAGATTGTACATCCTGCACTAGTCCATGCTTGACATACTGATGACTGAATGTAATGTGTGATTCGGTGATGATAGTGTTATTGTCCCACTCTCGGAATAGTATGTTACCGTCACTACTTTGTTCTCTGATGGAATGACCTATGTCATTAGCAGTGATGGCGACAGTGTAGCTGTAACTGACAGCTGGTTGGCCTGTAGCGATGGGTATAAAAGATGTTATTTGGACTATAGGAGGCTGTGTAACACTAGTGATACCAGGTTGGGTGACGGTTATTTGTGGTTGCAACAACAGTAGTGTCTCCTCACCTCTCAAAGCATTGGTTGCTATCCAGCGGTGACTGAAAGTCAAGCTATGAGCCAACTGTTCATTTGGAATCAGACTAAGTGGTAAGTGGAGACAGAGATCGGTTTGTAGCTCTTCATGTAGCTGTCCGATTACAGCTCCATACTGGTTCCAGTTCAGTAGCAGTACACTTTTGACCAGATGTTTAAGGTAACCCTTATCATCCAGTAGATTAGCCAACTGTAGAGCTGAGGTCAACTCAGCAGTCGACATCTCCTGCTGCGAGTTGAGATAGTTAATGTAACTACCAGCTACATGGTTGTAGTCAACTGGAAACGGCACAGACTTAGGCATGTTGAACTGTGTCAGGTAAGAGGTGTAAAACTCTGACCTTTTAACAGCTGCTAGTGGTACAGCAACAGTAGTAGTGTTGTTGCTGTTACCACCGCTATCACTATCAGTAGTACCGCTAATCTCCAGCTGAATTACTTCACTGTTATTGTCACTGCTAATGTTCTGCATTTCTGTTGCTTCTATTCATAATCAGTCTTCTAATAAACTTGTAGTCGGGCCAACAGTACCTCTGACTGTTACTCTAACTCGTATGTTATGTTGTTGGTTATCTAGTTGAGACTGACGTACGTCATGGCTGGGTAAAACTTTGATTACTTCTAATCTACTAATTTGAGATTTAATTATCTAAACAAGAGAAATCCTGACTATGGAGACTATCAATGAGCACTTTGTTCTCACAGGTACCTTTCTATTCAGCCCTCGCCCAGACTATCCAGAACTAATGTGGACTCTGCTTAAGAGGAACCTATCAGTGAGTGACTTTGAGAGTGTGAAGAAGATCCTCATTAGGATACAAGATGGTAAGGGTCGTGAAGTTGTGATTGATATTGCGGCTCAAGTGGATGCTAGCACACAACTAGTGGGTACTGATGGCTACCTGTCTGTCAAAATCACCAACTATCAGTTGCTGTCTTATTATATGGGTGTCTATGTCAGCCCCAACAGTTCAACCCTTACTGAAAGGACTAACTACTCTGATAAGGAATTCTTTGAGACTAGCGTCACTACTAATTACAGAGACGGTTATATCACTGGCAAAATTGAGAAAGTTGTCAACAACACTAATACCTGGTATAGTTCTCCACCTGTAGAGCCCTACTCTACTATCACTACCACTTATGACGGTGAAGGTAGAGTGATCAGAATTATTATCGAAAGCGAGCGACTAGCAATGCGAGGCTACACCAATATCGGCGATACATCTGTAGTCGAGATTACAGATTTCGACGGTAACCTTCTTAGCTCTCAACGCTTCACACGTACAGTTAGTGTAGAGGATATTTATGACGAAATGTGGAAGCTCTATAAGGCCAAGTATCAACATCTGGTGAGGTAGATGATTAATATCTGTAGTAGATAACTACACTCACTCACATATGAGTGTACGTGCATGTACCCACTTACATGCGTATATAGTGCAAGTTTAACTTGTACTTTACTAGTCACTAACTGAATTAACTCACTAGCACCAGTAGTGGCCCACATCTCTGCAGTTTATAATTATTATTGATGTTCCAACGTGTTTGTAACTGGAGAGTGTAAGACTATTGTAGTAGTACTAATAGTAATAGAATACAGAGTTTTGTTTATCAAGTAACCAAAACAAGTATCGTTAGATAGTAATAGTGATGGTAACATTGTTACTGTCATTTTCATGATATTAGAGCATCGTCTTTTTAACAGTACTGTCCTTGCTAGTACTATCAAAGATAGCATTTTCTATTACCAACTACTACTACTACTACTACTACTACTAACCTAAAAGCTATTGCAGCTTGTGATCACATCAACTATGATAACTTTTTCAAAGCCATACCAGTCTTAATCTTCATACTATGAGGGTACCTCTTGTCGTTTGTCTCTTGTCTCTTTACATACTGAGCAAGATAGTTGTAAAAATGAAATTATGTTAACACACAAGTCCAAATCAGTGTCATTTCCCAATCTCTCACAAAGTATGGATACTCATTACGACAGTGATAACAGTGATGATGAGGTTGAGAGTGTAACAACTTTTCTCGTTGTGGTTAACGAGACAGTGTCTGGCACCAACTACGATGGCTATGATTCTGACCCAGTTTGTGAGACCAGGTGTGACGGTATGAAGAATGTCTACGAGGTAACAGTGCTGCTGCCGCGAGTAGACATTGAGGATGTCACCAACAGCAGCCGTGTGAGTACCGTTGTCGATGACATCAAGAAGAAGATTGATATCTGGGGTGGATACAAGATGCATAGCTATGATTATGACACCAAAACAAGCCTCGTGATACAGGATGCTGAGATTCACAACCACTACCCCAGATCAGTGTCACAACACAATCTGGAGATTGTGCGCATTACCTGCAAGAACGAGCAGCTTGCAGATGGCAGCAAGGTCATTTACCCTAGAGATGATTATGATGCCTACTGGTCTGTCCATGAGCACCATACCCGCTACCGCAGCAGTCTTACTCTCAGGTTTCGATAAAGGAGATGTGGTCTTGTGTTTTGTAGCTCCGTGACTACAAGTTCATGTATATATACATATATACAGAGTAACGTTACAACAATCTAATTGTTGTAGTTATATGTCATGCATAGTTCAGTTGAGCTTACAACAAGCTCAACTGTTAACCACATACACAGCGTATACCTTTGAAAAAATGACACAGAGTAGTATTCTACCACATCGAAACTTGCAACTGTTATAACCAAATAAAGAATAAAATGTCTGACTACTACTGGCAGTTCACTCATGATCGTCTAGAGACGGGTGCTAGTAACAATTACATCACTGTCAATGAATGCTACACTATCTTCCGTGAGTGGTTCCATGGAATTTGCAATCTACCCATTCCTGAAAAGGCTAAATTTGTAGCTAAGATGGAGGCTATCATGAGTTGCAAGGTTGTAATGATAAACAACAATGAGAGGGTCTTTATTGGAATTAGAATAAAAGGCGTAACCATTGAACCATAAAAACATAGGTTATTAACTCTCGTCATCATCTCTGTTACTAACAGAGATAATGTGTATACTTGTATTTCAATCCTGCCTTAGGCAGGATTAATAGATGTCTAATGACTAACTTCCGTCCACTATTGACATTATAATAGTCTGTTACTACAACTATATCTATAACTACAATACTAGATAACAACAATAATAATAACTTATACTTTAAGTTCTACCTAACAAGATAATGTTGATGATGGTCTATCATCAACATACATTCCCAATCATGATTCACCGCTACAGTAAAAGCGAGTTTAGTGCAAAATCCAAAGATCAACCAGTAAAAGGATAAATGTGGTTGAAATTCTCTGATGGTACATGTATGAAACTGGCTCAGGGACAGCTAGAAGAGATGACTGTGCTAGCACAATCGCTACTGGCACAGCCAGCATCTGTGCCTACACAGGTTAGCCAGCCTGCAATAGCAGAGCAGTCTCAACTATCTACTGAAACTAGTGTTGAAGTCGAGATTGACCTCTCACAGGCTGTCATCGCTGGTGTAGGACACATATCACAGTCTGACATCGAAATTATGATATCAGCCAACTTTGCTAATAGTAGGTTTGAGCAGTTGCTTAGCTACATCTTGATCTGTAACTATCTGGGTTGGGACAACAAGTTACCACTACTGTACGAGCGGCTAGCTAAGAGGCTGTGTAGCAACGCTAGTCTCGAAGACAACACTGCCGCTATCATATGTAAGATGACTAAACCTATTACCGTTGACGGTCATGATAGCGAGTATCATCTGGAGAATGACATGTACAGTCAGACTAACTCTGGCGTCTTTTTGACCTCAGATAGCTTCAAACTTCTGTGGTTGTGGCGTCATCATGTTTTCGGTCCGCCTACTAAACACGAGAAGCTTAAGTTACAGCTACACTGGTGGCTACTTAACTGTGATCCAAAACTAGCTGACGAAGTCCTTAACACTGACACTGACGCTGACAGTGACGTTAATTTTAGTGCTGTTCTAGCTAAAATCTTAACCGGCGATGATGCTTTGCATCTTAAGGCAGCTGTTACGCTGTTCGGCCAGCTTGAAGCTGAGAATGTCACCGAAATCTTGTTACGTTGTTGGATACCAGTCTACTTTGGAGGTGATAGTCACCACGAAAGACGTTGGTCCCAACTCAACGACGACGTTGTAAGTATTACACCCATGATTAAATCGGCTGAACATGACATCGCTATTTTCACTAACCCCGCTTTCAATCGTAGCTTCTTGATCAAGACGGAAATACTTAACTATATAGCGGCGGTGACACCACAAACCGTATCTACTGCTGACATAGTAGCTGACATAACGGACAAACTCGAGAATACGTTAGTTCGCCTCTGTCTCTGCCAAGAGCCAAGAATTAAGATCTGTTGTCTGACTCTAGTGTGGAGTTGGTGTAACGTTGTTATGACTAACTCCAATACTAGTGTTGTTATTGGTATTGACACCATTGTTGATACGACAGATGGTACTCTCTACCCAGTCTGTGTTCCTCAACCTCAAGTGGTGAGACGAGAGGATGGTAAGAGACTACTTATCACTAACATTGGTAGTCATAATAGGGACAGTGTCTTACTTCAAGGACAATGTGCGGACTTCGATGTCAATCTCTACATGTGCCGTCTAGAGACGGAGCTTAACAGCAAGTATCAGTTCAAGTATGAAAGTAAAGTCAGGGAGTTCTTGATGATCGACGAAACAGAATCACTAGCTATCAGGTCCTACACCGACATCATTGACATTGTTCAGGAAGGCATAACCCCAATGCTTCACCTCATAGCGTCTGACTTTATATGTTTTCCATTACCACACTGTTACAACTCGATCTCGACTATGATGAAGGAGATGATAACCACTGACCCTAAAATAAGACAGCCAAAAACAAGAAGCAAAGAAGAGAATAGCTCCATAAAACAACTACTACTACTTAAGTCTGATAGTCAGCTCAAAGACCTATGTCGTGACTACAATATCTTGATTGTTAATTATGAAAAGGAATTGACTATCAAAGTTCTAAGTAACTATTACGATGTTGGTGGTATCAGCTAACACCTGACCATTATTATTATTAATGGATGACCGAGTCATCCATACCACTATGTTAAGACAAGTAAAGTAGATGACCAACCTCACGTAATATAATAGTATTGCCTACATACTAGATATGTAAGAGTATATATCTCCAATCATGATACTTTTGTTAAGAATACTCTTTATAGGTTATCTTTGTAGTTGACGGCCTTCACATTAACCAGAGAACAAGAGTTACAAAGTAACAACTAACAGCTTTAATCTCACACCCATCTACTTATTATTATTATTACTATTATTAAATTGAAACCAAAAAAGACAGTATAAATGTCTCATTGACTATAATGTGTATAGGATACACGGAGGTCGGCATAGCTATGATAACTATTTGAAGACTGTTAAGACGCTGTAAGCCTACAATCAACGGCTCCGCCTTAGGGGCAATACAAAGGAAGACAATCTCGAGTTCCTTGCCTCTTTAAGCGAATATGAAAGAGATAGTCTTTACGGTATCTTTGAAACCATTTCTAGTATTGTAAGACAGGCCATTGAGTCTAACGGAGATCTATCTGAGGATGAGGACGAGGTCTACGGTGATGCGGAGCAGGACGTCATTGTTAATCTAGGCCTGATGTGGCCTAAAACACTTAACATCATCCAGAGCAAGGACTTCATTAGAGACCCGCTTAAGTTCAGGAAGGAACTCCATCCTCTAATCGCTGACAGAGACTATGCCAGACGAGAGCTCGACAAGTACCTTGGTCAACAGGAGTTTGAACCTGAAGTGGAAACCCTGCAACAGCGTGTTGCTAGAGCGCAAAATCGTGCCGACGTTCCTGCTGACATTAAAGAGATGTTGGTCTCACAAGCTGATCTGATTGATAGGTTATCCTCTAATCTAGAATTCTGAATGGGGATCACTGATCCAACAACTACTCTACTATTCCATGCTAATGGATGACTTAGTCATCCATATCCTCTCTTGCTTCTACTGTTTGTTGACTCGTACATTCTCAAGATGTAAGTTATAACCCAGTAAGTCTTAGAAATTATTACTTTATGGCTTAGCATTTGTAACCTGTAATTTGTAATCCTCACAGCAGATATCTAACATAGACCACACATTTTTGTTGTGTTCTAAGAGCCAAAATGTTATGGTTGTCTTATAACCACAACTATGGTTATAAGATGACCATAAATCTTATTTACTTACGTGTTTGTAGTAGGTTACATCTAGTTATGATTAACAACATCTCTTCAAGAGATGTATGTATGTACCTATGTACCTATGTACACACTATAGTCACACTCACAAATATTAAATTTTGCCGCCAAAGCTCGCAAGAGTCCACGCCTCACGGGACTGTCTGACATAGAGAGTGAGCAATAGCATTCGAAACAAAGCATAACTTCATCAAACCTTTCAGATAGCAGTCTGTTGTCAGCTGTGTAAGTAGGTTTCCTAGTGCTGATTTTGGAGCTTCCACAACCCACAGTAACTTGTTAGCTGCAATAGTGTCTAGTCTCATTTCTGACCTACGTTGCTGCTACACACCATAATATGACCTAGTTATACGAGTTCAACATCTGCAATAGTGATCACTAAAAGTGATCACTAAAAGTGATCACTATAGAGGACAAAAACTGATCATCATATCTAGTAACAAAAGTTATGGAACTAGAACTATACTATGCCGTGTGTGATCGTGACGAGATCGCAGTTAAAACTCTACTAACAACTCATCCTAATATTGACGTCAACTGGACTCCTAGTCCAGAGTATCATAATGATACAATGTTACACAGGGCAGTAATGTTTAACGCTCACAACGTTGTGAACATGCTGTTAAAACACCCTGGCATTAATGTTAATGCTATGACAACTTTCACAGTCATTAGAAGCCCATTTTGCATTGCTTGTGCACATGGTTGTGTCGAGGTTGTTAAGGTCCTACTGAAGGATCCTCGACTGGATGTTAATATGGGTTATGACACTCTAAATCTAGAGAATTGTGTTAATCCACTCCGCTCCGCCGTAGTTAATAACTGTCTTGAGGTTATTGAACACTGGATAGTGTCTGATGTAGCCCTACCAATCAACCCAGATTACGATGAGCTTATTCAGGATGCGCTCGAACTTGGTAACACAGTGAGTTATAGCAACGACTACAAAGACATAGCCCAGTTGTTGTTGGACTATAAGTCTGGCGCCGAAGCACAGCAAAGAATTCGCCGCAAACTTAAGTTGCGATTTGGCCTTCTCGATATGCTGGCTGCCGATATCTATGCTTTAACTATCTTCCTATGTGATGGCTTGCTGAGCCCAGTTGTCACTAGCACTGTCAATCTTGACAAGAAACAAGAGAAGATGATGAAATTTTTCAACATCACTAGCCAGTTACCAATGGAGGTGCAAATGCTGATTTGTTATTTGGCCGCAGATGTTATGAAGCATAATATTACAACGATAGGATCTGAGGCTGGCTTTCGACGGCTAACAGCTAAGCTGGAGGATTAGACTGTTTTAATGATGTTACTACTTACTGGGTAAGTAATAGAAGGATTTATTAGTTACATTGTGGAATTTACAAGTGATAAAGTTTTCGATTAGAAAAGTAGGAAATGAACAACAAAGAAAACTTTGTTCAGGCATTGAAGTTAGATGGTGTTTATTTGAGACATCATACACCCACTCTCAACTGGCATAAAATTAGACAAGACGGTTATTTGAGAGCTAGTGTTACTGAAGTAGAGGATGTAGTTGATCCAGAGTATCTCCCTGTTCTGTTAGCCAGTTACACTCCAATCAAGGCTGTGTATTTTCAACTGGTCAAAAGTATCATACCAAGGTTTGAGCCTCAAGATGGTATTACTGAGCTATTCTTTACGCCAGATGTAATCCTATCATCGCAATTTGTATTACACCCTGTGGGGTGGCACTTTGGTCTTGATCAAAGAACAACCCAGTATTGTTCTGATCCTCAAATGTCACAATATACCAATGTTGATTTGAACACAGCATATAGTGAGATAAGATATGATGATATCAATGATGAAATGAATGAGATTCTCATCACCAATAATGTTTCACTAAAATACTGTATTCAGGTATTGTGAAGGTTGAACTACAATAATTTTATAACCTATGTTGTTTCGCATCTTTAAGATGTAAAGCCCATCAACATACTATAATACCGAACATAACAAAGATAACATCGACTAGTTGTCAGACTAGTTGTTAGAGTAGAAATATAGTATAGGCCAACCATTATACTGCTGAAGGATGTTTAATGGTTGGCCTAACTAGGTAAGTAGTTTTACAGATACTAGGTAACTGTACTGGTTAATAGTTGTGTTTGATTAACGATGAGTGAATAATTCTAAAAGTTGATTATAACTAACTAGCTATACCGACCACACTATCGACGGCAAACTTGCTAGTAACACATAACAGGCCACGAGAAGACTATGGTAACACTCAACCTTTGCAACCTTCCTTCTTTCAAGTACCAAATGTGGCTACAGTGACCACTCAGGTGATCTTCCAGACGGGTTTGAACCGCAGTAATGCAGTTGATTTAGCCAAGAAGATTTTGCTAGCTTTCACTGCTAAGTTGTCTAGCACAACATTAACAAGATTGGTGGTCTGATTTTCAGTGTCAAGATCAGACTAACTTTACTCTTGTCTCTACTGAGACTACTGCATTGTTGCAAGTTAAGGTTAATAAAGACAGTCAGTGACCTAATTCAGGAGTTGATGACGATCAAATTAGATCAGACATGTTTACAAGCAGCCTTGGAAAGTATAGGTAGTATTTATGTTTCCTTACTTGTGTTATTAACAGATACATCTCCTCTGAAGTTACCAGGTCAAGGAAACTACCTGGTTATAAGTTATATAATAATAGGCTATAACCTACAAGTGATAGATGGTTATAGCCTATTAAGAGTTATAGGCTGTTAGGCCAATTACAAATTTACGTTATTATAACGTAAAAGGTAAAGATAACAGTTACTAGTAAACCTTAAGATAAAGTACTTATTACCATCTTACAATCTTGAGATATAGAAGTGGAAAATTGCTACTCAACTATCACTTAATACTTGTTTTGCAGCACTGTGCTGCAAAAGTAACACGTCTATCTTTCCTGCGTCACCATTAAGTGATGTACACACACACACTGAGTGTTCTGGTCAATATGAGCACCCACAAAACTTGTCTACTCAGACGTGTCGACCATGTGAACCTTGCTGTCGACGAAGTCCATCACTGTCTGGATCTTTTCGGCCCAGACGTCGAGACTGTCATTATCGGAGTAGCGCAGGACGGACCATGAAGTGAAGAACTTCTCAAGTGTAGGATATTTGCTTCTGGCGAGGTTTGCAACTACTACGGTATTGACGTTGGGTCTGAAGCAGACCTCAACAACATCTAGATAGATAGAAGTCTGTAGTGACATGATTTCCCCGTTCTTGAAGATATATGATTGATAGTTATCCTCATCTTCAGGGCCAAGGATAGATTGGCTACGGTAGTAAAAGTTGTAATTTCCTACCAGATTCTCGTTTTGAAAGTGTGCATTGATAGAGAAGGGGTAGATCTGAGGTGGTGAGCGATATCTGGGAGCCATAGTACCAACTATCTTAGCTGGACCACAAAGTTGTCCGTTGTCATCGGTTGTGTAGGTAATAGTAGCCTCGATTCCAGAGATAAAGAAGACTCTTGGCACCAGAACCTTGGAGTGGAAGTCTGGTCTTTCCACTTGGTTCCGACTCAGATGCTCCAGAACAAGATCATGGAGAGGGAAGAAGCTACCGAAGATAGGGTGTAGATTGTAGAGATTATCAAAGCTGTTTACAGCCAGACTCAAGGTAACTTCAGCCATTTATTCTACAAAGTAGAATAAATCAACTTGTCACTGCAACCTGTATCTAAGTCATACTGTGCTAACGTCTCTTTAAGTCGGTGATGAGGGTTTTGTTAGTCAGTAGCCATGATAAGCTTTGGTATGAGGTTATGAGTAGAAATGGAGACTATCTACACCAGCAAGAAACTTTCTCTCTAGACAGATAACTGTATGCATGATAGCAGTCAGACAAAGTTCAGTACCACATAACTCATCAGGATTGTCGTAAAACGGTTGGAGGTTGAACATCGCTAGTGTCTGAACAGCAGAATCTTAGATTTTGCAGAGATTTTTCTACTGCCTAACAGGCACCCTAGCAAGAGCTTTTCTTGACAGACAGTTGGTCCTACTTATGATAAGATATAGACAATTTTTGGTATTATATAGTTTTTGTGGGTTCTTGGTATGAGGAGGATGAGTGTCAGGGATCTCTCAACTCAAAGAGGTAAATCTTGGATCTTGCAAAAACTTCCTGGGGTGCTCCGTAACCCCAGCAGGGAATAATCTTAGAGCTTACACGTTACCTCCTGTGATGTGTTCCAGATGAAAATTTGGTGTTATACAACCTTTATACGTTTTTGGTGTAAAGTTGGTAGATACCTCTCACCTCAGAGAGACAGAACCTTGGATTTGCAATTTTTTTCTAGTGCCTAACGGCACCACACCCTAGCAGAAAATAATCTTGCTACTCGTATGTTACTACCCGTGGTGTGTTCCAGATGAAAAATTGTTGTTATGTAGTTTTTGTTAGGTTTTGGTGTGAAGTGGTTGGAGCTCGGACACCTCTCACCTCAGAGCAGCAAAATCCAAGATCTTGCAAAAATTTTTCTACTGCCTAACGTGCCTAACGACACACCCCAGCAGGAAATTTTCCTGTCCTTCATACTGTCGTACACGTGATAGGTCCTCGATAAAATTTTGATGTTATGCAATTTTCTTAGGTCTCCGGTGTAACATGGTTTGAGTCCGAACATCTCTCACCTCCAGCATCAAAATCTTGTACTGTGCAGAAATTTTTCTACTGCCTAACGGCACACACCCTAGCAGGAAATTTTCCTGTCCTTAGACCATCACACCTGTGGTAAGATCTCGCTAAAATTATTGAATTATCTGGTTTATGAGGTCTTGATGTGAAGTGGTTGGAGTTCGGACACCTCTCATACCCGAGCAACAAAATCCCAGTTCTGAGAACTTTTTACTGGGGTCTCCTCCTCCACAGGAGAAGATTTTTTACTGGGTAGACGACCCTACCTGTGATAGCTACCACATAAAAATTTGGTATAACACGGTTTTCATGAGTCTTGATGTGAAGTGGTTGGAGTTCGAACATCTCCAGACTCTGAGTAGCCAAAGTCCAAAGTTTTACAGAAATCTTTCTAGGGTGTGAGACCCTAGCAGGAAGTTTTCTTATTGAGTAGGTGGTTCTAACTGTGGTAGAATCTAGACAAAAATTTTGGTATAACATGGTTTTTATGAGTTTTGATGTGAAATAGTTTGAACTCGAACATCTCTGGTCTCTGGCCTGTAAGATCTTGAACTTCTCTTATCATCTACCCTGGTGGGACCCAGACAGAGTACTGGTACTGTATACACTCGTCAAATCTCCGATGTTGTGTTGTGTTGTGTTCGTTATCTACCCAATAGATGGTGATGCAGATTAGCTACAGTTCAACAGCTTATCTTGTCGACGACTACTACCATCACCACCACTGTCACTACTACGGAAATAATAGAAAACTTACGGTCTGAGACCGTAAGGACATCATTGGTGGTGACAGCAACCACTGCCATCATAATCATCGTATCATAGATGCCTAGTTGTACTTGACCAGACCTCGAGTGCCAAGCAGCACACCATTCTTGCGAACGGCACCAGAGCCACTGTTGGATGAGTACAAGTCACGTCGCCGCCTGTTGGTGTTAGCCGTAGCCACCACCAACGACACAATATAGCCAATGTCGGCTTTCTCTGAAGGTAGAGCCATCTCTTCCGACACCACGTACTGCTTGCGCACCACTGGAATCAAGATTTTGGAGTCTGACTTAGCAGACTCCTCGTGGATACCAGCTCTATCACCACCAGGTATGGATGCGAAAGCTGGTTCGAGCTTCTCGTCTGTCTCTGCGATGCGATAGACGGGTGCAGTCGGCTTGATCACCAGCACCAGCTTGTCACCATCGTAGATGTGAATGTTGTGTTCGGTATGGTTGAACAGACACCTACTATCCCTCTCAACAAAGTCAACATAAGCAGCAGTCTCCTCAGCCATCGTTGATTTCTTACTGACTAATCAAAAAAGTCAGTATTAACCATTGCACTAGAAATCAACTCCAACACTGCTGTAGATTGGTGGTTGTATGTACTAACACATGCTAGAGTTAATAGGTAAGTAGGCACTAATTCACTCAGTCTACCATTACTACTACTGTCGTTATAAACCTGATCTACAATATAAGTAGCAAATTAAACTCCAGCAGATGTCAGGGGCCAATAAAAGTGTGACAAAGAGCAAAACTCCTATCTCGCTAGTGGAGCTGAAGTCAGATGACAAGCAGGTTCGTTGTTACTTCAAGAGCACAGAAACTGGTATGATTTGTGCTATACCAAAGTACTCGGTTGAACTCGCCGGTGATCGACACAAAGTTAAAGCAGATATTACCAAGTTGGCCAGGAGACAAGTTATGAAGAAGTATGGTAATGTTGGCGAGACCGTGACAACTGACGAGTGTGTGTTGGTTTACTACCATGATAATGCTGACAGTAGTGGTAGTGGTGGTAGTAGTAGCGGAGGAACGTGTGTGGTCTACAATATCAGTTACGACCATCACAATCCCATGTATGGTTCTGTATTCTACTGTTCAAGTCTGGAGCGACTATCTCTAGATGATTACTGCATTATCCTATAATTGTTACTACGCTAATATCGTCACCACTTGAAGTGGTGATATCCAACTAGACTATCAGGCCATACTCGAACTTGACAAACCTTGTGAAGTTACTGTATGATACAATAACATATACTAGATTCCACTAATGCTTAGA
>Ga0302315_10003046_pt1 | contig 15420 bp, 11 predicted proteins | sample III_Palsa_N3_1_FD_200532 | JGI IMG/M metagenome (GOLD analysis project Ga0302315, IMG submission 200532) | Peat permafrost microbial communities from Stordalen Mire near Abisko, Sweden - III_Palsa_N3_1 | ecosystem: Environmental > Terrestrial > Soil > Palsa > Peat permafrost | place: Sweden... | reverse complement strand
CTGTAGCGGCTGTTTTATTTAGGTTGTCGAGGGCGTTTGTTATTTTTGATTCAATGGAATTCATGCGAGCTTTTAGCTCAGCAGGAGATGCCGGACCTGGACCTCCACTGCCGCCTGTACCAGTTGTCTGAACGACCTGTTTATTGCCGGAAACTCCACCTGTACCACTCATAAAAACCCCTAGGTGCTTTATTCTATTAGATTCAATTTTTGTTAATTCCATGCAAGCTTATGCATTGGTTTTCGTTAAGCCCTCTCGGCCAGGTGCTTTTCATAGCTAAATGGTCAGATTTGCAGAAAATAACCCCCATATTTCCTGCAGTAACTGAAGAAAATAACACCCCTATTTTCTGCAACATTGCAGAAAATAGGGGGGTTATTCTATACAGGAGGTATGAAAAGAGCGATTGAAAAAGGTTTAAAGGACTGGAAGGAAAGGGAAGACCGCAAGCCTCTTTTAGTCAGAGGTGCAAGGCAGGTTGGTAAAACCTTCATTATTGAAAAGTTTGGAAAGGAGAACTTTGAGTCCACCATCACGATCAATTTCGAAGAAATGAAGGATTTAAAAAGTGCATTCCAAGCCAATTTAGACCCAGCCTTAATCATACGAGATCTATCCACCCGTATGAAAACCCCGATCATTCCTGGAAAAACCCTTCTTTTTTTAGATGAAATACAGGCATGTCCTGAAGCCTTAGTCTCTTTGCGCTTTTTTAAAGAGCAGATGCCAGAGCTTCATCTGATTGCCGCAGGGTCTCTTTTGGAATTTATTTTAGGAGATAGTCGATACAGCTTTCCTGTTGGCAGAATCGATTACCTTTTTATGTGGCCGCTTTCTTTTAAAGAATTTTTAGAGGCCAAAGGAGAAAATCTTGCTTTAGAGTGGCTCGCAGAAGCCACCCCTCAACATCCTATTGGCGAAGCATCTCATGTTTCTCTTCTTCGTGCAGCCAAAGAGTATTTTATTGTAGGTGGAATGCCAGAGGTTGTTCAGTCTTTTTTAAAAACAGGGCAATTTTTAGATTTAGACAGGACCCAGCAATCCTTATTAGCTACTTACGAAAGTGACTTGGATAAATACCCTAGAAGTGGGCAGAAAAAATTCATGAAGTTGTTATTCGAAGCAGCTCCAAGATTAATAGCAGAACATTTCAAATATGCAAAGATACAGCCTCATGCTCAATCTAGAGATTATATTGAAGCGTTAGACGTGCTGACTCATACCGGCATTTTACACCAAGTTTTTGCAAATGAGGCAACAGGTGTCCCATTGGAAGGGCAAAAAAACGAGAAAAAATTCAAACTTCTTTTTCTAGATATAGGGTTGCTTCCTAAGCCCTTAGAAATGGTGTTGGATATTGAAGACATGACTTCTGTCCATTCAGGGCGGTTAGCCGAGCAATTTGTTGGACAAGAACTGATTGCCTATGGAAAGCCTTATCGAAAGGCGTCTTTATACTATTGGGAGCGCGAAAAGAAAGGGTCTTCTGCAGAAGTAGATTATTTAATCGAAGTAGGAAATGATATTATTCCTCTTGAGGTGAAATCTGGGGCAAGGGGGCGGCTTCGTTCTCTCAAGCAATTTATGGAAGAAAAAAAGAGCCCTCTTGGCGTCCAACTATCTCAAGCTCCCCTCTCGTTTGCTGAAGGGATACTTTCAGTCCCACTTTATATGATTTCTGACCTGCCCCGCTTAGTAAAGCATGTCATGAAAAATGGATTGACGGGTTAGGAGGACGCCTTCACGCGTAGTGCCGTCAGGCACTAGCGGCTGCTTTTAAGCATAGCTGAAAGAAAGCTTGTGGGACTAAAGAAGGAGAGGTGAACGTAAGCGCTACTTTACTTCTTCTTTTTCAAAAGCTATCTTTGGGACCGATTTAAATTTTGAGATCAAAGTTATGGACAATGCGAATATTTCGATGGCAGTTCTTGCATTGGGCTGGATGTTTTTTGTTTTTTTGCTGTATCTATTATTGAATTGGATTGCCAAAAGTATCGATCGAAGATCGGTCGTAAAGCTTTCAGATCAAGAGGTCGCTAAGTCTTGGATTAACCAGATTTATGCTTGCAAAACCATTGACGCATTGAAAAGCTCTTTTGAAGAGTTTAAAAATAGTGGAAAAAAGCACCTTGATTTTTTGCAGCTTGTTTACAATGAGCGTCATCAAGAATTAACTCAACATAGTCCTAAGAGTAAAAATTCGTTGATCCGTCGGATATGGTTTATTGGGTTCTGTTTGTTTGCAGGAATTCCATGGGTTAGTGCCATCCTCACCCTTGTGGTGGTAATATTTGCTTTTGGTGTAGAAAATTTTGGCGCACCATCTTTAATGTTAGCCGGTGTATTTTCTGGAACATTATTTCTAGGAGCTGTTTTTTGGTCAGGGTATGTTAGAAAAAAGGTCGGTTGGCTAACTCTTTATCTTTTACTAAATTCTTTGATGTTATCTTTTTTTGTTTATGTTGGCTTCACATCTGAAGATGGAATTAACCTATTAGGTCTTCTTGTGGTCATTTTAATTTATAGTGGATACTGCGTGCTAACCTTCAAGTTGATACAGCAAAACCAAAAAATGAAAAGCGTAGCTTTCTTGAAAGCTCTATTAGAGCCTACAGCCTAGTGAAATGGATTGACCCCTTTCATTTTTAATTTCGCTTTAGCGGAATACGAGATTCGCGGAATGTGAGCAACATCTCGAAATGGTTAAACAATCGAAGATTCCGCACGCGCTTCAAGCGCGGCGTGAGGAGCGCTCGTGACCCGGAAGCTTGCAAAGCAAGCAAGGGGGCTGTGGGCTAGGATAAAGGCTTCTGGCTTGTTAAATGAAAAGCAGGCCGAGGCTGTATTCATGCTAAAACTATGAAATATCACTCCCTCTAGAAATGGATTAATAAAAATAAATGCTTGGAAAATAGAAGTTTTGATAGGATCGATATTTTTCAGTTTCAATGGGATCTCTTGTTATGAAACTATGCGCTCTATTCTTAACGCTTTTAATTGCTCACTCTTCCTTAATTTTCGCCGAAAAAGATAAGGTGTCTTTTTTTGAAAGGGAGCAGAAAAAAAGGGAACACTTTTTTTCATGTTTACCAAATCTTTCCAACAAAATTAATCCGATATCGCTTTTACAAGATATTCTAACTAAAGCTGCCCCTTTAGCATTACCACTTGATGGCCCTTATCGTCATGGGGACACATACTCTCATTATGCAGATCAATTTTATCGAATTTTGCTTAGAACAAGCTCATTGACCTCAGAATTTAGCATCAGAGTCTGTGGGGAAGGAAAAGTTATATACGAAGAAGTTATAGCCCTTCCCTTAAAGGGAAGCAAGGAATGGAACGCCTATCTTATCGAAGATGGAATGGTTTCTATACCAGAAACTATTCTCAAAACGAAATTCGGGCTCGATATACGCGTAAGGGGGCTTTTAGACAAAACACTCCTCGTTGATGTAAAAGGTCATTCTCACTACCGATTCTCTATAGTTTCAGCTGATGTGCCACTCTACACGTTCGAGTTTATAGAATCTCCCCCCTGGCAACTGGGGGCTCTCCTTAAGCCAACTGTCCCAACTTGCCCGCCATTTTTAGAAAATGGCCCCTTTTTATCTTTCGACTCCATTAATCAATCTGCAAAATTAAATCCAGGTGTTGAACTAGCGGAACACCCTCTTCTGGATCAATTTGTATTAGAATTAAAAAACGATCCGTTAGCCATTGCTCAATATGTTCAAAACGAGATTGATTTTGTTGAGCCTTTTTTAAGAAGGACCAACTCAGGGGCATTTTATGCCCCTCCTTTTCACAGAAGTGCTAGCGGCACTTTTCTTGAAGGTCAAGGAAGCCCCTGGGAACAATGCGCTCTCCTTGTCTATTTGCTGCGAAAAGCTGGTTATAACGCCATCTACGCTCAGGCCAATTGCTCTCTTCCTTGCGAGTACGTTGAGAGACTGCTGCAGCTGCAATTACCTCAAAAAAGGGATGAAATTCTTCAGTATCCTTTTGTCATGTTAAAAATAGATAAGAAATGGATCTCTCTTTTTCCATGGATGAAAAACGTTCAAGTCACTGAAGGGCATGACCTTTACCAGCTAATGTCAGATGAATATTCAAGCGCAGAACGTTGGTTGCAACGCTATCTTTGCAATGATCCAGAAATTTTCAAACACATTAACCATAGTGATGATAGTACTGGTGTACTTTTCAGTAGCTTTGTGACAGAGCAACTTAAAAACCAAGGATTGTCTCTCGAAGATGTTGGAATAGATCGAAAAATCATTAAGCAATCGTTTACTAAATGGGAAGAATTCCCTCGCCCTTATCTAAGCCATTTCAAATGCTATGAAAATTTAGATTCTAACGAAAATAGCGACTTATTTGCCTTTGCAAGAGTCACGATTTCCTCTAAAGAACATCCGGAAAAGAGGATATCAGAACGCTGGCCTCTTCCACTCCTCAGCTCCAGAGCCTTGGCTATCGACTTTGAAGAGCATGGAGGAGGCCAGCAAGTAATGCGGCTTACATTGAACGATGAAAAAGAAGGCGCACTTGCCAACCTAGGCCTAAAACTTAACCAAACTGACCATAATTTAGATCTCGAGATCTCTTACGAGCAGCCTCTTGTAAGTAGAAAAACAACTTTATCCTTCACAAAAGGGACAAGGGCTGCCCTGTGGTTAAGCTCGGGAGGGGGATCGGAAAGGAATACGTCCTATTTTGCTAGCCAATACTTGAAAACAAGTGAAAATGAGGGGTCTTTGCATAAGCTTCTGGCTTATATGGGGGCTCTTTACTTCGAGAAATGCACTTCCGCACGAAAAATTCTATCTAAACTGCACAAACTACCATATATCGTCTATTTTGATTGTGGACTTTCCAAACTTGCCCCAGAAAAAACCGGGCCTGCTTTTATTAAGCAAGAAGATCTGTGCTTTCCTCAAGTGGATATGGTTTTTTATGCTTATCAACCTCCTATAGTCCCTTTTTCTAAAGATCAGTCAGATCATCTACCATGGAGTCAGCTGTATGCATTACTCAATGCAGACTTTTCATCGAATGAGCATCAAGTTATCCGTGAAGTTTTTAAAGATCAGCACGCCATATCAACGATTAAACTGCTACAAATTGCTCATAAGGCACATCAAGGGAAACAATTAGAAGGTTTAGGCTTCTTGGCTTTAACAGACTGGTCTTTGAAGGGATTAATAAAGGGAGACACCGATTGTTTTTCTCATTTACCAGGATTTAGCTTACAAAACGTTTACGCAAGCGGAAAATTTCAATGGGAGAAGGCAAAGAGCTTCCTAGAAGGCCAAAGCCATTCCATCGCTTACATGACACCTGGCCCTATCTCAAGCCTTGATCACGCCCCCTCAAAAGCGCCCTCTTATTGTGGTATGGGAACTCTAATTCTCGGCCATGAGAAAGGAGCAGCGCTTATTTCTGACTCAGGCCTGACCATGAATGGTGGATTTGGTTCTCGGATAGATAAAGAGATCTTGAGTTTGATCAAAACCAAACAATGGAATCCTTTCCCCGTTAAAAGCGACTATCAAATAGACCCATCCATTGTCTTTTCATCTAAATATTCAAACAAAAGTGCTCTTCAGAGTATGGGTCAGGTTCAGCAGAAAACCAGTGAAAAAATCACTCCGACAATGCAGGTTGATCGTTGGGTAGCTGACGTTAGGCTAGGGTTTAGGGATGGCATAGATACAGTTGCCGACCCTGTCGATATTGTGTCTGGCGCCTTTTACATTGATGAAGTTGATCTTACCCTCCCTGGCCCTTTTCCCTTACAGATCCGTCGTAACTACAACAGCCAAAACCCCTTTCTTACCTCTCTTGGTCATGGTTGGAAATTAAGCCTTAATCCCGAATTGTTTGAAGAAGACGATAAACTTTATGCGACTGAGGAAGATGGAACGGTCATTATCTACCGATATCAGCCAGAGCTTTCGAAATGGACCGTCCAATTTGAGGATAACCCCAACTTACACAATTTCAACAGTAAGGGAATTGGTTCCACAGCTACCCCATTTCATGCCTATATCCAAAAGGATTGGGGGCATCATCTACTCTATGGTTCAGATGGATCCAAACGGATCTACAGAAATAAACGCCTACAAAGCTGGACAAACCCAGCAGGTCACACTTTATGGTTCCGTTATGACAAGCACAACAACCTGACTCAAATTGAAAGTTTGAATGGAAGCTATATTGGCTTTTGTTACAACCATGAAGGAAAAATTGCTGAAGCTTACGCTAAAGATGGGCGTAGGATTTATTACCAATACAACTCAACTGGCGATTTAAAAAAGGTGGTATTTCCCAACGGCGCCTTTGTTGAATACACTTACGACCCCTCCCATCAGATTGTACGCGAAACAAAATCTCACGGAAGAGTTTTGGAAAACACCTACGACGAAAAAGGGAGAGTCATCAAACAGCGCTCACCCGTAGGACCACAGCAAGAGATGGTGGTAAGCGCCTCATTCCTCTATGGAGATGGTGTTACGATAGCTATAGACGCTAGCGGCGCCTCCACCGAATACAAGATCTTCGAAAACCAAATCTATAAGATTGCCGATCCGCTAGGTTTTATCACCCTCCAATCGTGGTTTATCGATGCAAATTCTTACTTCGATGCAGAAAAAGAGAGCGTCATTTTTTGCGAGCAACTTGCTGGGCATCCTCGAAGCCTCAAGTCCACGCAGGATAAGAGGGGGCTGATCACAGAATATCGATACGACAACAAAGGCAACCCCATTGAGATTTCTCTGATTGGAGAAGATCTTACAGGACAAGGTGATCAACAGATCACTAAGTACCTTTCGTATAACGAGCATAACCTCTTGGTTGAAGAAAGGATGGTTAATAAAGTCACACGAACAACCTACGACAAGCAGTTTCCCCATCTTATCAAGCTAATCGAAAATTTCATCGATCAAACACCTCTTTCGTTTATAGAATTCGAATATACTGGCGGCCTCCTTACACAAGAAAATCGATCAGGATCCATTACACACTGGACCTATGACAGAAGAGGCTTTCCAATCTTGATCGCTCAAGACAACATGGAAATAAGCTATCGCTATAACGAAGAGGGACAGTGCATAGAAAAAAGAACGGTTGATGGGATCGAACGTAGTGTTTACGACATCATGGGCAACAGGCTTGAACATTCTCTTTTAGATTTAAGTGGAAATGTTCTTTCAACTAGCTATGCAGGCTACAATCTCAATAACCAAATAGCTTGGCAACAAGGCCCAGATCTTAAAAACACCCTCTACCTCGATTATAATGCGAATGGGCAGCTGAAAGTTTCTCGACAATCTCTAACCTCCATAGAGGGGACAGAGATCATTCCAGCCGGCTTTGCCTACCGACTTTACGATTACGATACCCGTGGCCATTTGACTGAAGAGGTCAACCCTCTCGGATATTGCACCTACAGAAAATACGACGCTCTCGGAAGACTCTCAAAAGAGACTCTCGATGGCCTAACTATTCAATTTACTTATGAAGCCGGCGGCATGGTCGCAACGATGATCTTGCCAAATGGAGGAAAAACCACTCGTCTGTATACCACCAACGGTCTTCTTAAAAAGGAAATCTATCCAGATGAGACAGAGAGCTCTTTTGTTTATGATTTCTTTGGCCGTCCTATCTTGCAATCTAGTAATGGAATAACTTGGGAAACGGCGTATGATGATGCCAATCACACAGTTATTCGCACCCAAAAAGAATCTGGCATCACTGAAATACGCACTTTTGATGCTAGAGGCAACCTTCTCACGCTGACCGACGCAGAAGGATACACTTGGACAAAAAGCTACGATCTACTCAATCGAGTGATTTCCGAAACTGATCCTGAAGGGCATACCACAACTTGGAGCTATGAAAGAAACACCATCTCTTGCACTCTTCCAAACGGCGAAACAAGCATTCAAAAGTTGGCAGCAGGACAACTTGTAGAAACCAAAACCATAAATACTAAAGGCAATCTTCTTGCCCACACCCTTTTCTATTACACTCCTAGCCAAAGCAAGATTCTAGAGGTTAGTGGAAGTATCACCTCAACAACTTGGACTAACACTCAAGGCCAACCTCTAAGAACTCAACAGGAAAAGCTGATTACCACCCATCAATACGACCATGCAGGTCGTTGCATCGCCTCCACAGATGGAGAGGGAAGGATCACGCAACAGCAATATGATCAAAATGGGCGGGTAACAAAACAAATCCTCCCCGACGGGACCACTCTCGAGTTCACCTACGATGAGGCTTCCAACCTCATTGCCTATCACCTTCCAGATCAGATCACGTGGCAAGCAACCTACGACCTAATGGGCAGAAAGACAAGTGAAGCTCTCTATGCAAATGGCCAATCAACCCAAAATTATGCCTATACGTACGAAAATGGCCTTCTAAAGCAAGCAGCAGACCCTCTCGGCCAAGTCCATCATTACACCTACGACTCTGCCTTACGATTAATTGCTGAATATGTCGAAAATAAAAGTCGCACATTTACCTACGATCAAAGAGGACTTCTTACTTCCGCAGAACAATTTGGCGATGAGCATGCGATAGTCAAACGTTCATATGGCCCAGCAGGCAAACTCATCTCGGAAGCTATCTCTCTGAATGGACAACTGTTACAACAAACAGACCAAACTTGGACCCCCTCTTCAAGATCTCTGCAAATTGACGATCACCGTAGAGACTTTCACTATGAAGCAGGTCGACTGAAAAGCCTCTCTTCAAATGGGCTTGAATTTTCTTACGAATATTCTCTAAATGGCGCCCTAACTAAAAAGAAGACCCCATTTTATTCTACAGACTTTTCTTACAACCTTTCTGGCCTTCCTCATGCACGAAAGACCCTTCTTGGAAACGAACTCTACCAAGAATCGCTCGACTGGAACCTATCTGGAAGACTTGCCTCTTATCAATCTAACACCTTAGAGAAAGCCTTCACCTATACTTCTAGAGGGCATCTAAAATCTGCAGGCCAAGATCAATATGCATGTAATTCACGTGGCATGCGTACATCAGCTCCAGAGCATACCATTCCACCCACAGGGTTAGATCCTTTCGGCAACCTCATCGCCATCTTTAACCCCAGCTACAACTGGAAAGCCTCTTACGATGCCCTAGGCCGTCGCCTGCAAACAACCTATACTCAAAAAGGGATCTTTTGGAGCACATCTACTCAAACCACTTCCCTCTTCGACCCCGAACATGAGTTCCAAGAGATTGGGGTCAAATACAACAACAAAACCTTCTGGAAGCTTTACGGTTCTTCTCTTGAAGCTGTAATCGATGACGATGGGAACAATTTAGCCCTTTTCCACGATGCCCTTGGCAACCTAAAAGCCATCCTCACGCCAACCAACACCCATTGGATCGAAGAGCTCCCTTCCCCCTATGGCCCTACAGGTCCTCCACCAAACCTACAACCCAATCTCCTTTCCTTTGCCAAATCCCATGCCTGGCAAGGTAATCGCCAAGACCAAACTGGCCTCATTCACCTTGGTGCTCGCCACTATGACCCAAAAATCGGCCGCTTCCTCAGCCCCGACCCCGTCAGTTTCCCTACCTGCCTCGACCTTTATACCTACGCCAATAGCGATCCCATCAACTTCCGCGATCCATCGGGTCGCTTTTTTTCGAAAGCATATGAAACCATTGTTCCTCCTACTATTAGTGCTGCCAAAGGAATTATCGGAGGAACCGTTGACTTTGGTCTCAATACTTTACATAGCTATCAAGATCTTGCTCTTCATATTGGGATTAGAGAGACAGAATTTGCTGTGCACGAACGCTTTGCGATGATGCATGATGTCGCTCAATCGCAAGCTGCAAGGCAAGATTTCGTAGGAGAAGCTACGATGCGAGCTCTTTCAGTTTCTCCCTCCAATGGTATCTACCAAACCTTCCGTTCCGGCACCACGACAACGCTTGAAATTGGTACTCTGGCTACAGGAGCCTATGGTCTCTACAGAGGCATGGGTGGGCCAGCTCTTTCAACTATCGCCAAGAAAATTCCCAAATTCTTAAAATTTCCAGAGTCTTTATCTTTCAGAAAAAATATTCCTGTTGATAATCACGCTTGTTCTTACATAGGACGAAAGGGATGGGAGCTTATAAATGCCGAATGTCAGCCAACAAGAAATTCTCCAGCACAAATTAATGGCCGCCAATATGTAAACCATGCTATTGATCAGATGCAAAATCGCGGGATCCCCCCATCAGTTGTAGAAAATGCTATACAGCATGGTGTAAGTGCGCCAAATAAAGTTGCTGGAAGAACTCAATTTTATGACTCTGTAAATAAGATTTCGGTTGTCACTGAAAATGGCGAGGTAGTGACTGTTTTATATGGAGAATTAAAGTAATGTCCGCCCTGTCCAATTACGACTTAAGACAAATGCTGTTAATAGAAAATACCATATCAATGTTCGAGAACCACAGCCTTAGTTTATCTGACCTTGTTCATAAATTGAATGGCATCTCAAACGCTTTGGAGTCTGTTGATAATGATTGGAAAGACCATTTTCGAATCGAAAACAACATATTGGAAATAATAAATGACAGCATCGAGGACGGGTCAATCTCGCGATGGGAAGGCGATTACAAAATCAGTCTACTTAAAACAATTGAAAAATTGAAAAATTTAGCATCTTCCATTTTAGAAAAATACTTAACAGTCTCCGACTCAAATATTTTAGAGACCGCTATCGTAGAAGATCCCAATTGGTTTATATGTCCAAAATGTCACGACGCATGGGAGTCTAATTCCCTCAAGGCAATGATAATCTGCCCTAATTGTGAGTCTGCTCTTCATAATCCACATAAATCGAGAATACAATTGAGGTTGGAAGAGTAAGTCCTGATCCAAAACCTGGTAGGCAAAGGTACTATGACTCTAACAATAACACCACAGTAGTATTAGAAGAAAAAACTGGAGCTGTTGTGACTGTGTACTATGGAGAGAGATGAAATGCAAGGAATTCTGGAAACATACTAGCTACACAAAATATGGAAAATAAAAATTTCAAGAAGCTCTTCGATGAAGTTGCTAAGAACAACGGCTTTAAGTTTTCATGTGGCGGATGGTTTAAAGAATCCGATGAATGCATCGTTATACTGTATTTACAAAAGTCGAACTTTGGGAATTATTATGAACTGACCATCAAGACGTTTGTTCAGGGTTTATTTGGACGTTTTTACAAAAAAGACAAAGAATTAAAATTTGCAACAAGTGATGTCTTTAGTAGTCAACCACAGGAATGTAATGATGTTCTTGATTTAGAGAATTTGATGGAGGTTGAAACTAGAAAAGAAAGGCTAGAAAAGTTATTTAACGATTTCATAGTTCCTGATGCCAATCAAACCCTTTCTAGGGCCGGAATTATAGAACTTGCACGGAATGGAGTATTCATTCTCCCCGCAGTAAAAAAAGAGCTTGGGATAGATAATTAAAACACAAGAGGTAGCGGGCGTTCAAGGCTCCACAATACATGCTGTAATGGAGTAAGCCTAGCCAGCTTCTAACTCGACTCATTTTCATTACTCGCTAACAAAATAGGTGTTTAGGTTAAAGCCATCGTCTAGACACATAAAATCAAAATCAAGGAAAAGCCAAGTCAATTGTGCTGTTCCAAGTTCTTTTTGAACGGCTGAGATTTGATTTTGGAGACATATAAATTGAGAGCGCGTTTCATTGTTCAGAAAAGCTACTTGACCCTCTTCCATGTAATAATACCCTCTTTTTTCAAAGAAGAAGGTTAATTTAAGTGGTAATGCGGCGATTGCCACACGCAAACATTGAAACGATAGCCGTAAAAGAAGGAGCAGCTAGTAGTTCTCGACAAGGTTACCTTTTGAAGACGCATTTAGCCAGTTGGAAGATTACGGTGCAAATGGATACCGTCAGCTACAAAATGGGAGGAGAAGGTATTATGGAGAGGTAGACCTTGCCAAAACCAACGGTGAAATGGTTGGAAGACGTCTTGTAAGGGAATGGGATCCTAGATCGGGAATGAAGAGGACTTGGCATGAGACTCTTGATGAGAATATTAGAATAGTGAGACCCGAAACTAATAATGGCAATAAAATGCATTATGTTTTTGACACCAATAGAAAATTCATAGGAATTAGATGATGAAAGTAGATCTTCTTGAAATAGAAAAAATTTTCGATGAGTTAATAAAAGAAAAAATGTTGCCTGAAGAGGCGTCCAATTGGGCAAGAGCTAGGCTGTTTGCATATGACAACGGAGATTTGGAATATCAACCAGCACGTGATAAGAATAAGATTTTTAGATCTATTAAGTATCTAGTTGGTGTCGATCTAAAAGATGTAGATGGAAGCTATTTACATTCAGTGTTCAATTTTATTGAGTTTGCAAAAGAAAACTCGCTTATTTGGAATAAATGATGAAGCGATTTTAGTCTCGCCTGATGCAAATTTAGTAAATGACGGTGTTGTTGCATCATCTGGAGAACGCCAACTTAAGCAAATAGATTTTATCTTTTCACAAGATACAGACATTTTCCTGCTAGATGAGTGGGATGCAAATTTAGATACTGCGCACACTCAAAAAATCTCAACCATTATTGACAAGCTTGCTTGCAACAAGTGCGTGATTGAAGTCAGGCATAAAATGGAAATGCAACTTAATCCAAGCAGGACCTAGAAGAGCGTTAAGTGAAAGTGGTCGATTTGTGTAGAATCAAAAAAATAGATTAGAAAATTCATTTTGAAAAGATAGAAATTGAATGATTGTTATTGAGCAACAGCCTGCAACAGATGAATTAAAGAAGTGGGTAAATCAAGGATTAGGGAGTCATGCAATCGAAATGACTGGATTCAATGAAAAGTTTGAGCCGGTTATGTTTGTTGCTTACGAAAATGGAAATGTTGCTGGCTCATTCTTAGTCGAAAAATTTTGGGGAGCTTTGCACATTAAATATGTGTATGTGGATGTTCTGTTTCGCGGCAGAGGAATTGCAACACAGTTGATGGAGAAGGCCATTGCCTATGGTAAAAAAGTGCAATTGTCTTTTTGCCTTCGTTGAAACAATGAGTTTCCAAGCTCTTGAGTTCTATCAAAAACATGGTTTTGAGTTGGAATTTACTCGGCCTGGCTATGCTCATGGAACATCGTTTCATTACCTCAAGCGAACATTATAAAAATGAAAGTCTATTTTTCTCGTTAGAGGATCTTCCCACTAATCGAAAGCTCCCTTGCTTGCTTCGCAAGCTTCGGTCACGGGCGCCGCTTTCAGCGACGCCCCTCACGCGTAGTGCCGCCAGGCAATAGTGGTCTTCTTTTTACTCAATTAAGGTTGAATTGGTCGTTTAATTGTTGAAATTGGTTGATGGCTTCTTCTGGAGTAATGAGTTTCTTTTCTAGCTGATTGCTTAAATCTTGGATTGCCTGCCGAAAAGCGAGAAAATTGGGGTGATCTTTCAGGGATGGGATTTGACGGCGCAATTCTCCCAATAGATAGGCATATTCGCTGAACAATTTTTCGACGCACACTCTCGCATCAGGTTGTATCGTATAGGCTCCAAAATCGATAAACTTGAAATTACACTGATCGTTTATCAGCACATTGTCTTCATGCATATCACCCCAATGAATTCCCTGAGCATGAAGATAGAGAAGACACTCTCCTGCTTTTTTGAGTCCGGGATAGTAAGCAGAGGCTGGAGCGGTTTTCTGAGATTTGGATAGATTTTCTAAGGTATTACCTTTGCAAAATTCGATTTCGAGTTTAAATTTACTCTCTCCGTTAGAGTATTTCTTCTCCCACAGATTGTAAATTTTCATTAAGCAGGGGTGGTTCAAATGCATGCCAATTTTGGCTTCTTGAATGAGCGCTTGCCGTTTTGGAATGCGAATTTTTTTGATAGCTTTGGCCTCGTCTGATTTGGTTTTCCACACTTCGCCAAACTTCCCTTTTCCAAGACGCATGCCGTCGCCGGCCTTAGCACCTGTTCTCAAGATCTCCGGTTTTTGCTTGCCTTGGTGGTAGGTTTGAATTTCAGGCTCCTTTATTTGGGGAGCTAGTGTTTTTTGCCAATGAGAGGGTGTGATAGTTTCGTAAAAATCTTTTGTTAATTCTTCAATGGAAGAAGGAGTAGCTGAAGTAGCATCCATCTTTGTTAAAAATAAACTGCTGACCTCATCTGGTGGATTAGGATTAGGAGGTTGAACATAATGATCCTCCTTTGGCCATGATCTATTGTGCACGTTGAAATCACTACTACTCATGCCTTGATTTTAAGAACCATTTGTTAAGAATGGGTTAAAGGGCAAGAAGGTCGTGAGGGATGAGCTGACTGGATAGGTTGGGAGAGAAGAGGAAGGTGGTGAGCTCTTCGACTTTGGCGGGGCCGAGGGAGGAGAGGTTCTCCTTAAGCTTCTTTTTGAGGAGGGGGAGCGCTTCGGCTCGCCGTTTGGGATGGCCGAGAGGGTTTAGGACTTCTGAGATGAGAGGAGCGGGGTTATTTTTTAGTTTGATTTCGATTCGGTTGGCAATCGAGCGATGGTTGGGGTCGTGGTAAAGTTCGGTGTAGCGGGGCTCTTCGATCACCTCCATTTTTTCTCTTAAGGCGTCTATGCGTGGATCTTGAGCCCTTTCTTCTTCATAATCTTCAGCTTTTAAGTCGTGGAAGAGAAGGGCGATGGCTACACCATATTGGATGCAATGGTCTCGGTCAGCGGGAGATGTAAGCGGCCCCTTCTTGTCGATGATCTTTTTAGCTGCAGCATGGGTATAGATCGTAATTTTTTCGATTGAATCAATGTTGGGGCGAAGTTTGAGGGCTGCCTCTACGGCTGTCTGCGCATGAAATTCGATGGGAAAACTGACTTTGAACAAGATGTTGTCCATGATCAAATGGCCAAGAGGGGCTTTTAGGGCGAGTTTTTCCCCTCCAAAAAGGCGGGCTTCCACCCCCCATTTAGGCTCGGTAATGGCTTGAGGAAGGCCGGCCTCCCCTTTTGAAACGAGTGCTGCCAGGTAGAGAGCTCTTGAGACAGCATCGGCTGCAGCCCACGATTTTCTTGAGGTGGTGTTAGGAAAATGGCGGTAGGTCCTTAAGGCAGAGCCATCGATAAAAAGATGTGAAAGAGTATCAGCGATGTTTCCTCCAAGCAATTTTGCAGCGATTGCGCCACTTGCAATTTTCAGAAAGTAGGTATGATCAAAACCTCTTTCGTTACAGCTCCAAGAAAGGCTCAAAACCCCTTGGATCTCGTAGGCTTCGATCATCGCGACGAAAAGATCTTGAAAGGGTCTGTTTTTTAGAAGGGGGATAAGGGCGCCAATGTTATCAGATGGGTGGGCCCATTCTTTAGAAAGCCAGGTGTCGTTGTAGTCTAGCCATCGGATGAGGCA
>Ga0302315_10003041_pt1 | contig 15431 bp, 15 predicted proteins | sample III_Palsa_N3_1_FD_200532 | JGI IMG/M metagenome (GOLD analysis project Ga0302315, IMG submission 200532) | Peat permafrost microbial communities from Stordalen Mire near Abisko, Sweden - III_Palsa_N3_1 | ecosystem: Environmental > Terrestrial > Soil > Palsa > Peat permafrost | place: Sweden... | reverse complement strand
GGAAAGGGCAACAGGCTCTTTTGAAAACGTAAGTAACGACCTGTTTAACCGGAGCACCGGAACGGATATACTGACCCGGCTGGACGGGATCACTACTTCAACTCTTTTTGATAAACGTACCGGGGCAGATCCACTAAGTTCTTTAACCATAAGAGGCATAAGTTCCTTATACGCTAACACTGCCCCGCTTGTCGTAGTAGATAATTTCCCGTATAACGGTGATATTAATAATATCAATCCAAATGATGTTGCCAGCGTTACCTTGCTGAAAGATGCCGCCGCGGCTTCTATTTGGGGTGTGAGAGCAGGTAATGGTGTTATCGTGATCACCACAAAGAAGGGTCTATTTAACCAGCCTTTGCAAGTCAGTCTGAACAGCAATATTACCTTTACCGGGAAACCCAACCTGTTCGCATTGCCGCAGATGAGCAGTTCTGATTTTATAGACGTGGAAAAAATGCTTTTCAGCAAGGGTTTTTATGACGATGACCTTAGTAACACCTTTTCCAGGCCGCCGGTATCGCCGGTAGTGGAATTACTGGATGAAGCAAGAAACGGCCTGATAAGCGGCAGTTCAGCCGACGCGCAGATCAATGCCCTTAGAAATTACGATGTCCGCAATGATTTTGATAAATATATCTACCGTACAGGCGTTAATCAGCAGCACGCCCTGTCTTTGTCCGGCGGCAGCCAGTCTGCCAATTATTTCTTTTCAGCGGGCTACGATAAGAACCTTTATAACCTAATGAACAGTGGTTATGATCGCGTGACCATCAAAAGCAGTAATACTTTTAGGCCTTTTAAACATACGGAAGTACAGGCAGGTCTTCAATACACCTCCAGCAATACTTCCGATGAAAACTCCCTGTCACCTTACGGCTATGGGCAGATCGTTCCCGCCGGTAAATCCGCTTTATATCCCTATGCGCAATTCGCGGATGCAAACGGAAACCCTTTGCCAATTGTCAAAGATTACCGTTTAGGCTTCGTCGATACCACCGGAGCAGGCAAATTACAAAACTGGCAATATAAACCGTTACAGGAAGTACAGCAAGCAGATAATCATACCAAAGCACAGGACATCTTATTGAACATGGGCATCAAATATTATTTCAGCAGTCATATAAGTGCAGAAGTGAAATACCAATATGAAAAATCGGTTAATACCAATAATCAATATTACAGTCCTGACAGTTATTATACCCGCAACCTAGTTAACGGCTTTACGCAGATTAATGGCACAGACGTGGTTACACCAATTCCTTTAGGGGGCATTTTAGATTTAGCAAATAACGACCTCGAAGCACATGACGCCCGGGCGCAGCTCAATTATAACAATACCTGGAACACCAAAAACCAGGTTTCAGCCATTGCCGGAGCAGAGGTCAGGCAGGATAATACAATCTTTAACAGTAATAGGACGTATGGCTATAACCCAAACCTGTTAACCTATACCAACGTGGATGAGGCAAGTACTTTTCCCTATTATGAGGGACTTAACAGTGATAGCACCATTCCCAATCCTGCACAGTTCAGCGACCTGCTAAACCGTTATGTTTCACTATACGCGAATGGCTCTTATACTTATGATAACCGGTTCATACTTTCGGCAAGCACCCGAAAAGATGAATCCAACCTGTTTGGCGTTAACAGCAATCAAAAGGGCGTTCCATTATGGTCGGCCGGATTAGCATGGAACCTTTCCGATGAAAAGTTTTATCATTTTGCTGCCATACCTTATTTAAAGTTAAGACTGACCTATGGTTACAGTGGGAACGTGGATAACAGCCTTTCGGCATTTACTACGATAGGCTATGTCAATACCAATAACTATACGCATATGCCCTATGCCAATGTGATTAATCCGCCTAATCCTGAACTGCGGTGGGAAAAAGTAGGCATGACCAATTTCGGAATTGATTTTGGTTTAGCGGGCAACCGTATTACGGGCAGCTTTGATTATTACGTTAAAAATGCAAAAGACTTGATCAGCCCTGCACAGATAGATTATACCACCGGCTTTAGTTACTTATTTATCAATAGCGGGAAAACAAAAGGAAAAGGGATTGACTTACAGATCAACTCCCGGAACCTAACCGGCGCATTGGCCTGGAATACAACCTTGTTGTTTTCGTACAACCGCAATAAAGTAGAGGACTACTATAATGACTTATCCACCGCAAGCGCCTATGTAAGTACAGGACTTACACTGAACCCCGTAGTTGGGCGGGATGTATATGCCTTATACAGTTATAAATGGGCCGGGCTTGACCCAAAGACAGGTGACCCGCAAGGTTATGTAAACGGTGTGGTCAGCAAGGATTATGCGACAATAATTAATGGCAGTTTAAGTGATTTAGTTTATGATGGTTCCGCCATCCCTGTTTATTATGGAGCTGTTAGAAACACCTTTACCTGGCGCGGGATATCCCTGTCGGCCAATATTACCTATCGTCTCGGCTATTATTTCCGTAAGACAAGTATCAACTATACCAATCTTTTTGACGGTTGGGTGGGTAACAGTGATTATAGTTTACGCTGGCAAAAACCGGGAGATGAGAAAACTACCAACGTTCCCTCACTGATCTATCCTAACGATCCGAACAGGGATGAATTTTATACCTATTCCGCTGCCACAGTAGGTAGAGCCGATAATATTCGCCTGCAAGACATCAGGATTGGTTATCAACTGGAAAAAGCGCAGCAGCAATGGCTACCTTTTAAAAGCGTACAGTTCTACGTTTATGCCAGCAACTTAGGCATTATATGGCGGGCCAATAAATGGCATATCGACCCGGATTATGGTTCCGGTATCCCGGCATCGCGAACCATTTCATTCGGCATTAAAGCAGATTTCTAAATTTAATCAAACGAACATGAAAAATATGATAATAAAGAAATATACAGCCTCAGCGGCGATGCTGCTTATGATTGCGGTGCTAAACAGCATAATGACCTCCTGTAAAAAATACCTGGATGCAAAACCCAATCAGCAGCAGGCGGTTCCCTCTACGCTGCAAGATTTACAAGCCCTCCTGGATAATATTGTAGTCATGAACCGTTCGTTCCCTGCCATAGGTGAAGCAGCAGCGGACAATTATTATGTCACTACGACTGACTATAATGCATTGGCGACCTCACAGGATAAATCATTGTATATATGGCAGCCAGATGGTGTGATACCGGATGGTCAATGGATTTCACCTTATCAGGTTGTTTATTACGCCAACCAGGTCTTGGAGAGCCTGGCACAAATAGCTCCAACCCAGACTTTGCAATCTTCGCAAATTAAAGGCGCGGCATTATATTTCCGAGCCTATGCGTTCTTTCAGGCAGCCAGCATATTTTCAAAGCCATATAATACACCAACTGCAAATACTGATTTAGGGATACCCATTAGGCTAACGACTAATTTTAATACGGTTTCAGTTCGTTCCAACAATCAGCAAACCTATGATCGCATCCTTGCGGACTTTAAACAAGCTGTAATTTTGTTGCCCCAAACCACTACATATCCTTCACAGCCTACCAAAATGGCGGCTTATGCAGCCATAGCAAGAACCTATTTGGCAATGGGACGATATAACCAGGCCGGAGATTATGCGGATTCCTGTTTAAACCTTAATCCCCCGTTAATGGATTTTAATACCTTAAGTACGACTACTGCAAATCCGATTGCCCGGTTTAATAAGGAAACGATATTTTATGCCATGTCCGGCGGTTCAACTTTATTGGTTCCCTCCAGATGTAAGATCGATTCGGCATTGTTTCTTTCCTATGCCGCTAATGACTTAAGAAAAGGTATCTATTTCAAAAATAACAATAACGGCACGTATGCCTTTAAGGGAAACTATGACGGCAGCCAGAGCGCTACCATCTTTTCGGGACTGGCGACGGATGAAGTTTACTTGATCCGGGCGGAATGTTATGCAAGGACAGGGGAAACCACAAACGCGCTTAATGACCTAAATACCCTATTACAAACACGGTGGAAAGCAGGCACATTCCAGCCCTTTCAAGCAGCTGATGCCAGTTCAGCCTTGGCACTGATATTAAGTGAGCGAAGAAAAGAATTAATATTCAGGGCTATAAGATGGACGGATCTGAGGCGGTTAAACCAGGAAACAACCTTTGCAATTACGCTTAAAAGGAATTTGGGACAAACGATATACCAATTGCCCCCGCAGGATCTGAGATATGAGTTTCTGATACCGCAGGAGGTGATCACGACAAGTGGCATTCAACAAAATTCAAGGTAAAAATAAAGGAGAGCAGCAAAGCGCGCTCCTTTATTTTTATAAATTTACTGATCCTGCAACAGCACATTGGCGGAAGGCTGCTGATGGCTAACCGCATTATTGATCTCGGTTTGTAGGGCCGGGGTAATGTCAGGCTTTGAACCGCTGCCAACCGTTGCCTGTATGGAACACATGCTGGTTGTTCCCGGGCAATCCGGCGTGCCGCTAACTTCTGTATAATTCGCGGGATCGGTTATACTGCCTGATCCGCTGTAAGTAAACCATGATGTGGCCAATGGCTTCTTGTTGTTTTTTTCCGGTGCTTTCATGGCAATTGCTGCGCCAACACCTAATACTATTGTAAACATGGCTACTATAGCCATAAATTTGTTTTTGAACAATTTAGTGTTCATAGTGATTGAACTTTTTATAATAGCAAAAAAGGGCTCCAAAAACTTTATATTCGTATAATTATGTTACGTTTTGCCTTTAGGCAGACCTCACCGGTAACTTTTGCCCCCTGGGTGCATCTGTTTCCATTGGCCCGAATAGCCCTGCCCGACTATTCGGGTTTTTCGTGAACAATGCAAACTTACGATGGTGAGTAACACGGTTAGTAATCCGCTTTCTGGCGTAAGCACAGGTAAAGAACGGCGCTATGATTATGGTATAAAACCATGCCGATGCTACCATGTACGCCCTGAAGAAACGGATGCATAGCATTGCCATAGCGGCCAGCATGGTCTTTAAGACTACTTCCTCTGCCATGCCATTAATTGTTGCTGCATCTAACGTTTTCATCTGCTTTACATTTTTATTTTTACCGTTACTCAACCCGGCCATATAGCCTTGATATAGCCTGCCCTGGTTTGAAATATTGCACTTATCGTCGTGCGCACGTTCCTTGTGCCTGATCCGGTCAAAACTTACCAATACCGGCCGGTTTCTGCACGACAGACCGCATGCCTTCGGGGCAGCCTGCTTAGCGTTTGGCACTTATACGCCCGGAAAGGGCGCCATGAATACCGGTATTCCCCTTGCTCGCGTACATTTATTATCTTATTTCCACACAAACTATCGCTTCGGGTGGTTTTTATTTTTCTCTTTTTCCAGCTGATCTAAAAGTTCCTTTCGTCTGCCTGCGCAATTAAGTGCATTATCCTTTTGAGCCAGGTAGTGTTTGGCATCCTGATTACCGGCCCAGGCCAACGCCTCTACCTTTTTATCATCTGTGAACTGATCTTCGCAGGTACAATCCCCCGGTGGAAAGATCTTCATCAGCAGCGTTTCAATTACGATCATCATGATTACCATGCACAGCTTAATCGGGCTAATTTTCCGCAATACCGGAACACGTTGATACGCCCTGTAAAATCCAAGCAGTCTGCTTTCTTTTTTAGTTTCGTTAAGCTCGTCATAACTATCGAAATCATGCCCTCCGTCATTCGGTTGCTGATCTGTTGTCTTCATGTTGATCAATTGCTTACTACAAAGTTATAGTGGTTTATCGAATGATTTTTCAAGTCACCTGAACCAAATTATGCGAAACGTACAAAAACGGGGGTTAAACCGTCAATTATTTTAGACCATCGAAATTAAATTATGCGAAACGTACAAAAACAGGGGTTGAACCGTCATCTTTTTTTCAGGACCAGGAAAAATTGACGGTTTCACTTGGGGCGATTTTGTAATTTTGGACCAACATCTACCCGATGATGAAAATAACATGAGCAGTCTGCGCTACACTCAACAGGAATAAATGCCATTGACCGCTTCATCGCCGGGAATAAAACTTAAACCGATGAAAAGCAAAGCTCTGGCATGGTTGCGTTTAAATGTAAGCGAAGGTCCTTATCCGGATGGCTGGCTGATGGTGCTACTTGCCTTTATTGCCAGTGTATACGCCTTATACCCTTTCCCGCACGAACCATTCTTTAAACTGCTTACGCATAAGTGGTTTATCTACTCGCTCTCCGTTGTATTTGCGATGACGGACACACAGGTCTTGATTATTAATGGGATTAGCATTTGGCTGGAAAAGAAATATGACTGGGACGAGCAACTTTGGCCCCGTGTCGTATGGCAGCTATTGATGGGCTGGTCGTTGCCTGTTGTAGCATCCATGTTGGTGAGCTGGTTTGCATTTCAGTATATAAATGCGGATACGCGGAGCATACGTTACGCTTATAATGTCTTTGTATTTAAAAATACAATGGATTCTGCCGCGATCCTGAATGGCATTTACCTGGTCTTCTCTTTCTATTATCATTATCAAAGGAAGTCTGAGAAAGCGGCAGCTGAGAAATCTAGGCAGGTACCTTATGCCGATTATCTACACCTGCGAATTTCGGAGGAAAAAGAAGAAACCAGGGTGCGGGTAAGCGACATTTCCTATATCTACCGTACGGAAAAAGGCTTGCTCGTACTTCGGCGGCACGATGGTAGTTCGGTCATTTGCTGGGATTCACTTGATGATCTGCAAAGGCTACTCGATCCGGCACGCTATTGCCGGATCAGTCGGCCATTTATTATTACCCGCGATGCCATCGATAAAATGAGAAAACATCCCGACCGGGGTATGCTCATCGAATTGAAACCGCCATCGGACGAACCAGCCAAGGTCAGCCGGGATAACGTAAAAAAGGTGAGGACATGGATCAGGAATGATGTACCATCGCAACCTAGCGAATAAATTAAATGTGGACGAAGGATGTCCAAAGCAAATTGGTTTATAAACGGTAACGTGAGGCGACCGAACGGCCAATAGACTTTAATAAATCATGGTTATCGCCGATTGTTGCGTCCTGTGCATACCACTCATTCAGATTATTCCGAACCAAGGTAAACTCTCTCCCGGATAAGCTAATTTTGATCTCATTGGTATTCCTGTTGATCCCGGTAGTTAAAACCCGATAGGTGTAATCACTGTGTTCAAATGTTATTCGTAATGGTAAACTCATTTCTACCGCAAAGATAATCGAATGATTATGGCTTAAAAATGAAATTTTCATGACTATATGGATAATTTCCGTAGGCCCGCAGATCACTAAGATGGATATTCCGTGATCAATGATCGCGCAATATCCAAGTAAAATATCAAACTAAGCAATCAAGGGACAAAAGCGTGAGCAAGCTTAACGCTTAACTCACGCATAAATATGAATCTAACAATATATGACTATCTATTTGCCCGACTTCAATTTCTCCAAATTATCCTTTGCCGCTTTCTGCTCTTTATCTGCCTGGTCGGCTTGCGCCTTTGCTGCGATAATCGCATTCTGTTTATCCATTTCCTTTTGCGCCTGCTCAGTAAAACCATTCGGGTCTTCCTTTAACTTCTTTTCGATGGTTTTGGAAACATCGGGATACAGCGCGCGCACCAGCCAAAAATCATAGGCTTCACTGTTCAATTTATCGTTTTGGTGGTTAAGGTATAAAGCTGTACCTATCGATGTCGCTGTTAAAACGAAGCAAACCATTATGCCAATTATCAGGCTCTTTGACCATTTCCCGAAATGATGGCTCGTTTTTACTCCAATAAATTTAGGCATGGTGGAAACCAGCTTGGTTACGTCATCTATATTTTGTTGTATCTTATCATGATCATACCGTTTATTGGCCGTTTCCATCCGGGTAGCAATGGTATTCAGTGTATCCCTGTACTGTTCTAAAAACGTTTTTAGAAATTCCGCCATGCCTGTTTCTATGACGTTCATCCTTTCCTCGAATCCCTGGATCAATTCTTCCATGATCGTTACTTTTTCTCCTAATTCTTCTTGTTGCATCATTCTTGATTTTATATGTGAATACTCATTTTGATTAATCGCTTTATCTGCTGATTCCTTGCGATTGGGATTGTTCCGCTTCATGTTTCTTTCGCTTTCTGCGGGCTATATCCGCATCACCCATCGGATCGGGTGCGGCCCCTACAAATTGCGGTTCCAGCAAAATTTGTAACAAACCCTTACCGCCATCTGGACTATGGCGATGTTCCGCTTGAACGCCTTGCCGGATGACTTCCCTTAACTGATCGGCCAGAGAAGGTTTGCCTGCTTCTAAAGCAGCGTGATATTGCTGTACCTGCTGGTTGCGGTTGAGCTGCGCGTTTAAGCCTGCAAAACTTAAACTACGGTCAATGGCAGAACCTTTCATCTTTAAACCATCTTTTTCAAAAGAAATGCCCTGTACTTCTTTGGTGCCGCTTCTGAATTTATAAGCGATACCAATACCCTGCTTTTGCAGCTTTGCTTCCATTTCTTTCCAGTTTACTGATTGTTTAACGGCTGCTTTAATGGCATCATAAAGTTCATACCTGATTTTCTCTTTTCCCCGCAATGTCTGGCGGTTCACCAAATCTTTACCCTGTCCTAAATGATAGCCATGTTTCAGGGTGATCTCTTTGCAGGTTTTTATATTCCGTGCGTAATCGTTTTTGTCGGTAATGGTTTTGCCGCTATTATCTACCCGATTATAGATCACATGCAGATGTGGATGCTCCCGGTCGCTATGGCGCACTACAATATACTGCGTATCACGGATACCCATTTTCTCCATGTATTCTTTTGCCCGTTCTGCCATGATGTCATCACTCAGTTTGGCTAGATCTTCTTTGCTCCAACTGAGTACCAGATGGCCGACAGCTTTGCCCAGCTCCGGCCTCATTTTCCGTTGCAAATTAAAGTCATGCGCCAAGGTGATGGTGTTCTGCATCCTCACACCTTCTGCTGCCAGTATCTTGGCCTCCTGCCTGTCCACTACATAGCGGATACAGCCGCCAAAGCTTCTCCCTGTGATCGGCTTACCCATCATGGCTATTAATCTTTAATAATAATTCTTCGATCTCCCGGAGCATGGTCTGGCATTTTAAAGCCAGAGATAGCAGCCCTTTAACATGTGCCAGGTGGGTGAGTTGGTTAAGGTTATTGGCCAACCCTGCAAGCATCCTGAACCAACCACTTTCTTCCGTGGTAAAACGCGGAAAAACTTTAGCACTTTTAGCCGCACTGCGAAACCATTCGCTCGCTCTCAGCCCTGCTTTTTTTGCCCTGCCATCGATTAAAATTCTTTCTGTCGGTGTCAATCTTACCATCAGTATATTGCTCCGGCTGACCGTCTTTTTCGGTCGGCCCGGCACCCGCTTTTTTTTGAGTTGATTAGTTTCTGTTGCCACTGTCATGCGTTCATTCCTTCCTGAAATTTTCTTAATTTCTTAGTTTCCTCTTTTTAAAAAACCGACCAACGGGAGCGAGTTTCCCATCGCCCCATCGGGGCGTATGGGAGTATTTGTATAGCAAATACATTAACTCGCTCCCTGCTCCGGGGCTAAAAGCCCCTCCCGTTAGCCGGTACTACGTACCGCCATCTATACTACTATCTGTATATACCAGATTGCCCCGGATGCCTTACGGCATCGGGCAATCCGGCCAGTAAATCAGGCTTCCCCTTACGGGGTCATAGGACGGCTGGTAGCGGATGTATCCGTACCCGTCCAGTTCCCGGATACACTTATGGTAAGTGGCTATCGAAGCGATCCTGGAATAGCCCATCAGCTCTTTCCGGGTAACCGGAAAGGGACTGACAAAATCGTTCCGCTGCCATTGCACAAACAAGGCGGTGAACAGGCTGATATGGGTCGCCATCAGGCGCTGGTCTTTGCCCATATGCCTGACCAATTTGCTGTAAGCGACTACCGGATTGTTGATGGCTGTCGGGATCATGACTGGCCTCCTTCCAGTATCTTGTTAATGTCTTCCAGTTTGTAGTACATGATACCGCCGATCTTAGTATAGCGTAATGTGCCATTGATCCGCAGGTTCTGTAAAGTACCGGGGGATATGTTGAGCAGCTTCCGCGCCTCGACACTTTTCAGCCATTTCTTAACTTCGCCCTGTCCGGGTTTATTAATTAGTTTGATCGCATTTAACAAGTTATTTTCCAACTCCTTTAAATCCTCTTTCGTGACTAATTCTACATTCATCTTTCGCCTCCTTTGCTTTTTTGTAATGGATTATTGCCCGGCAGTGTGACCTCACTGGCCAGTCGGTTATTATGAGACGGCATATAGCCGATATAGCCCCTTTGTACCAATACCCGTAAGCATTTATGATAGGTGACAAAGGAGCGGATGCCGGAAAGCGACATCATGATACTCCGGCTAACCCGGAATGATTCCCGGCAGCCTTGTTCCTGCCAACAGGTCAGCATAGCCGTATACAGACTGGCCGGGTAAGGGCCGACAGCCTTATCCTTTTGGATGATTTTTAATAAACTGGAAATTGTTGTTTCCATTTGCGCCTCCGTTTCTTTTTTTGGTTCAACAGGGCAATTATAAAACGGAAAACAGGCGAAACCATGACCATCAGATCGTGATGGTCATATACAGGAAATGAACGTGGCTGTAATGAGCGGAAATAAAGGTTCGCTATCCGGCAAAAGAAAAAAGATCAGGATTCCTGATCAACCCTAACAATCTTAAACAGTTTTTTTTCTGTGGGTATTGGCGTTTTAGGTAGAATATTTTTGTCCTTGTCACCAAAATAGTTCTTCACCGTTTCTTTAGAAATGGGGCTGCCGCCCTTTGAAAAGTATTTACTGACCATTTTGTAGTAGGGGCTGGTATTATCGCACTTCAGAAAGAACCTGCCGGATGGTAGGGTGAGGTCATCAATCTGCTGTAAAAGGTCGATCAGGGTAGGCAGATGGCTTTCTTCTACCATGATCTTTTGCTTAACTTCCAGTTTGTTTAGTTCCTGTAATTGCTGCTGATAGTCCGCGATATGTTGTTGCAGACGGGCAATGATGGCATCTTTCTCGGCAATGACGATCTGTGAGGGGCGAGCGTTAAACTGATCGATACTGCTCAGATAACTGGCAAAATTCCGCAAGTGTAGTTTTCGCTTATTGGTGCGCTCGTGTATGGTTTTGGAGCTAATTTTATCATCTTCGATCAATTTGGCGATGCCATCATGGATAATATCCCAAACATGCCTAAAAAACTCCGATTCCTCTGCAGCCGGATTGACTTTTAGAAAATGGGCCAGATGGTAATGGTAGAATCTATCAAACTCACTTTCATTACGCTCATAAATGTTATTCAGGAAATGGCGGTCGTAGTGTCCAGGCCACCAGGAAAAAGACATACCGATTTCATAGGGATGTTCCCGCCGATTAAAGCGTAAACAAGGTTTAAAGTATTCTTTCATAGATTGGAACGGTTTAAATCTTTAGGAATAAAAAAGTTCCTTTATGTTTTGTTTTCACTTAAAAAAATATTTTTCAAAAGGCGTTTACGGCTTATCTGATTTATAGTCAATTCTTTTCCTGCGTTTAAGTTTATTATAATTTTCATTCTTTATGCGCAAAAAATGTACGGCCAGTATATTGGCGCCTTTGAAAAATCAGTCTAATGATGCTATTTTTAAATGTTGCTCTCCCACAGCTAACTCGTTTATATAAATAAAAAATTCATTGAGAGCTTTATTTTTTTAATGTTTCACCAAAGCCGTCATATATTTATAAAGGCCTTAATCAAATTGTTATAGTTCATAATCTGAATAGATTGAATTTGGTGTCCCTACGGTTTCTGCGATAGGTTTCTTCTTTTAAAGTCGCTTCGATGACCCGCAACAATGAGGAATCGAACTCGACAAGTGTCTTATGGCGCAAGTTTTCGGAAGCGGCATATTCATTAATATAAATTTATAAATGTTAAATTACGATTTCATGCATGTTTAATCTATGCATGGTATTATGATAAAAAGATATTTCACAATAGCATTCTTTATTCTGGCTATGGGGTTGCCAAGTAGCTATGAAGAATCATGTTAAAGAATAACTTCATAAGTTGCGATTTCGAGAAATTATGAATTGTGTTCCATAACCCTTAATTTCGTTCACCTTAACAATTGAAATGAATAACCTGAGCCAAGCCACCAATCGCAGTTCCCATCATTTTTTTTTGCTAGCCTTTGGGCTCTTAAACGTCTTGGCAATTACTCTTGTTCTTTGCGGAATCAGTTTCCTCGCTGGTTTCACCGTTTCATCCTGGCAATTCCCATTAGGATGCCTTTTGACGCTTGCGATCAATTTTTTCGCTTCCCGTTACTTCATTTCAAAACAAAGCCACCGTTATTTTTTAAAAAGCAGCGGCATTATCATTTTCGCGATAATTGCGCTCATCTTCGTGGCGGGCTCCATTGACGACGTTTCCTATGACGGACAGTGGTATCACCAGGAGACTGTTTACCGCCTAAAAAATGGTTATAACCCTACCCGGCAGATGTTGGGGATTCCTGCCGACGAGCTTAACAACACAGACTGTCCGATCTGGTGCTCTGGGCCGGATCCTATCGCCGGTTGCCTAAAATCAGCCAAACTCGCTGTCAACCTCAAAATCCTAGCGATTAATTACTTTAGTAAAGGCTCTGAAATTATTGAAGCAGCTATTTACGCGGTAACCGGCAGGATAGAAACCGGCAAGGCTGTAAACGGCATCTTACTGTTAGCCGCTTTCTTTTTAAGCTTGTCGCTACTCTATAAGGCGAATAAGATCAGCGTGCCAAAAAAATGGTTGCTGGCGCTTATTATCGCCTTCAACCCGGTTGCAGTAATGCAATGGCTAAGCTTTTGCGTAGATGGAAATGTAGCCTGTCTAATCCTCTGTCTAGTATTGGCCTGCATTCTTCTCTACCTTGAAGCCAATATTTATTATCTGGCATTATTCTCAGTCATCATTGTCCTTGTCATAAATTTAAAGTTTACCAGTTTAATTTTCGCGGGGATTTATGGCTTTGCATTCCTGGTCGCCTTATATCTTGCAAAAAAGAGAAATATTATTAAACCCGTGCTGATCGCAGGCATCGTCGGTGCACTCACAGGAATAGTTTGCTGTGGATTCAACCCTTACATTACGAACCTGGTTCAAAAGAAGGATGTTTTCTACGGTACCGAAGCCGTCCGCAACGAGACCCAGCAAATCATGCCTCAATTATTTAAAGATCATAACAATATAGAAACTTTCCTGCTGTCGCTTTCCTCCCATCAGGGCTGGCATCTTGCGGACAAAGGCAGTCTTAGCAAAATACCGAAAATACCTTTTACTATAAATAAGGATGATATCTTATCCGCAAGGGACGGACAACAGGAACTTTCTGGATTTGGGCCATTTTTTAGCGGTATACTGCTGATATCACTTCTTGTTTTTGCTGTTATCCTGGCAAGCTATCGTAAAGCACCTATTTTCACTTATTTGCTAGCTTTAATGTTAGTGACCATATTCACAGTGCTCATTACTCCGTATTCCTGGTGGGCAAGGTATGTACCTCAATTCTGGCTGGTACCGGCAATCATACTGTGCTTGGCTGAATTGTTATTGCCTGCTGGCCGGAGATGGCTTGTAGTTATACTTTACTTATCGACCTTGATTAATGTCGCCTGGGCACTGTTAAACCCTATTTTTAATATCTCCAGCACAGCGCGTATCAATTACCAGATGAGCCAGATCAAATCGCTCCATCAACCGGTGAAGATCAAATTTTGTATGCATGAAGCCATTTCCAGTAACCGGATCAGATTTGAAGAATGGGGAATCCCAACTATGGAAGGGGATGTAACCGGACCTTATGTTTATAACGTTGAAGGTTCAACCACGAGGTTTCAGACCCCGGTCGCTTTGCCAGAATTACCAAAACCATTCCTCTTACGCTGGAGCGAGCATTTAAAGGGCACCAAATGATCAGCTACCTCGCCCAATTGGTGAATAGCAATCATTGTCGTCGCCATGAATTAAATAAACGTGAACTATCTAACTGCGCCGCCCAAATTCCACTGTTAATCAAAGCAACGGTAAAAGGGATGATCAGCCAGCGCCAAAAGCTCTTTATCTCCACGGCTATCGCCATAAGCGTAAAGTTCATAATTACTCCTACCGGCAAGATAGGTTAGAAGACGGTTAACTTTCTCCTGTCCATGACAGTTCTTAGAAAAAAACCTGCCAGTCAGGCGGCCATCTACTACCTGAATTTGTGTGGCGAGTACGGTATGGATTCCGTTATGATTAGCCCAGGGTATGATCCAGTCTTCCACTGAAGCGCTGACAATGACTACAACATGTCCCATACGCTGATGCCAGCGGATCCTGTCCATGGCCGCAGGCCGCGCCAGCTTTTGTATGCCCGGAACAAACCCAGCACAAGCCTTGGTGAAATCCGTAAATGGCGTGTCGCCGAAATATTCGGAAAACAATTTTTCTTTAGCCTCGTGATTGCTCATGCGTCGGAATCGATAAGACCATAATATCGGAATAACCTTAAGGGTGCTAAACAGCAGGCGTTTGAATTTAATAGAAAACCAGATAAATCCAGGCAACGTGTCAATCGTTGTGATCGTACCGTCGAAGTCGAAGGCCGCAACAGTGATTTTTTCAGGGTTTAAAATACTTTCAGGCATGCTGTAAAGTCTTACAAGTGAACATAAATGATGACGAAAAATGAAAGTATCCAGCCCAGTATGATCAGTTGTAAAAACCGATTCCTTAACAGTACGAGTGTCGGGCTACCGCTGATTAGCCAAACAAAAGTAAGCTGTAAGTAGCGTAATATACCCAAAATGACAAAAAAAGAGGTCAGGTACACGTTATCGCCGAAGCGGCCGACAATCTCGACAGAGGTACAATACATGAGATAACAAACCACGACTACAGTTGCCATGACAGTAATGGCAACATTCAAAAATTCTAAATTATAACCCTGGATATTTTTCCTGGCCTTATTACCGGTCTGTAGGTAATTTAGCACATCATCCCTCCTTTTGGCAAGCGCCAGGAATAGAGCAAAAATAAATGTCATTAGGATAATCCAGTGTGACAAGTGCGTATTGGTGACCGCTCCACCAATCAATATCCTCAGCACAAAACCTAAAGCGATGATCATAACATCCAGCAGCGATACATTTTTCAATTTCAGGCTGCTACAGCCCTGAAATTAATACCGGTACCGGCAAAATGCTGGTCAGTTAACTCCAATAGCTTTTGTCCGGTGGCTTCGCGCGTACGATGAATGCTTCGCATCAATTCGCTGTTAGTCGATACTTCCCATAAGATCAGTTTTTGCATTTGCTTGTCTAGATAAAAATACCTGAACTGATTTTACAAAATATCCGTGATCAATTTCTGGCTGGAGGAACTTTGATTGTCAA
>Ga0302315_10003037_pt1 | contig 15439 bp, 6 predicted proteins | sample III_Palsa_N3_1_FD_200532 | JGI IMG/M metagenome (GOLD analysis project Ga0302315, IMG submission 200532) | Peat permafrost microbial communities from Stordalen Mire near Abisko, Sweden - III_Palsa_N3_1 | ecosystem: Environmental > Terrestrial > Soil > Palsa > Peat permafrost | place: Sweden... | reverse complement strand
TGCAACAAGCCCCATCAATCCTATCGAAACAATGACGAGCAGTAGCCCCTGCGTCACCTGCCAACGACGTCTGCTCTTGCCACCAAACGCGAAAAACAAGCCAGCAAACACAGCTGGAGAGTAAAAGAATGACGCGCTAAGTATCCGCGATCTGGGAAGCAACGACCGAGGTTCTGCCTGGGCCAGAGAGGTGTTCGCAGTCACAGTAAGCGTGACGGTAGTTGGAGTCCCTGTGCCATCCAGTGTTGGCGAGACATTCGAAAAACTACAAGCGGAGACATTTGCCGGAAGCTGTCCACAGGCCAGAGTGATTGTGCCCTTGTAATTTTCTATAGGCGTGATCGTAATCGTCGTCGGCCCGGTTTTCCCATATGACATAGTCAACGTCGGTGACGTGGCAGTCAAAGTGAAGTCAGCGACCGTGAGTGCCGAAGTTGTTGTAGAGGCTGTTTTAAGGTTTACATTTCCGCTGTAAACCGCGTTCACTACGTACGCACCGCTTGCTAGTGTGCTTGACGTAAGGACAGCAGTTCCTGCAGCCGATAATGTCGCGGTACCGAGCGCAGTTGTACCGTTCATGAAGGTCATAGTGCCAGTCGGCGTTCCTGGTATTGGTGTTACCGTCGCCGTCATCGTGACGGCTTGGCTGACCATGGCATTGGCCGGACTAATGCTAAGCGTTACCGCTGGTGTCGCCCGCGAGATCACCAGTGTGCCGCTAGTAGTCCCGGTGTAATTTGGACTATTGACCGTCGCTACAACGGTGTAACTGCCTACCGCCGTCGGTGGCGTGGTGCTGCCGTTATAGGTAAACGTCACGGGTAGCGCCGAAGGCACAGTTGTTGCCGTCGCCGACAAAGCCGATCCCGTATAGGTCTGCGCAAGACTTCCCAACGTCACCGTGCTTGTGGCCGGAGAAATCGTCAAGACCCCATTGGTAAGAGCAAAGGTGTAGTTTGCCGCCGACAGTGTTCCTGCGGCAACAGAAATCGGATAGGTCCCTGCCGGCGATGTAGCTGTAGCCGGCGTCGAGAGCACCGGAGCTCCGCTGACAACCGCAGGCGTATCGCTGTTAGCGAATCCGGTTGTCGTCGAAGTAAGTGTCGGAAGAGCCGCGCCATAAACTATCGTCGGACTCTGAGCTGTCACAGTCAGAACTGCCGGCGTGACAGCAAAGTTTCGTACCACAGACGCAGCCGCCAAATTATAGCTACTGCTCGACGCTGCTGCTGTAACAGAGATATTTCCAATGCCTGTTATTGTCAGCAACGGCCCCACCAGCGTCTGATTGACGATGATGGTAGCAGGACCGGTAGCTGTATATGAAATCAGATTGTTCTGGCTCGTCGCTAACGGCAGCGATATAGGTGCGACACCATAAACCTGGTTCGTGACGACCGGAAAGTTGATCGTCTGCGGAACACTGTTCACAGTTAATCCGGTATGTCCCTCGTGCACAATTGTGCCGCTTGTCCCAATGAAACCCTCAGACCACTCGCCACCTGGAGTTGGAAGGGTGGAACTGGTAGTCGCCGTCACAACCGATGTCCCTGACCCGCCAGTGATCGTGCTCGGGTTGAATGTAATGACATCACCTGCAAGTGCGAATTCGGGATCAGCACTAAGCGTCACATTACCTGTAAATCCGTTGAGGGATGTGATGGTAATGGTGAAGCTTCCACTATTGCCAGCCGCTACGGTACTCGTGGCCGTAACAGCGATTTTGAAGTCCGGGGCAGTGGCGATAAGCGATAGCCCCAAGGTTTGTACGGTACTTCCACTAGTTCCGGTAAGAGTAAAGAGTGAACTTCCGTTCGGGCTGCTTGCTGAGGTCTGCACAGTCAACGTGGAGGAACCAGTCCCCGCTGGAATAGTAACCGGAGAAAATGTTGCAGTAGTTCCTACAGGTAGATCCGGAATACTGAGATTTACCGCAGCAGTAGAGTTGGTGCTCACATTGTAGGTAGCTGTACTGCCTGCAGCAACGGTCTGTGAGTTCGAGGCCACTGCAATCAACGTCTGCGGATGCATATAAAGCCAGTGCTTGGAGTACAAAATTCCCGTCGTGTAATAGGGATTGTTGTGATAGTTGTTATGGACATTTGGCGATGCTCCATTGGCTGCGGGTTGCCAGAAAAGCGTGTTGTACGGCGTCATAAAATAAAACTGCCCATACAGATAATCTGACGTCGCGTTTGCCGTGGGCAGCACGAGACCAGCATCGATAGTTTTATAGAAAGCTGTCACATAGGGAGATGCGAGTGCAACATTGAACGGAGGATAGGACGCGGGAGGAGGATAACCCACATAATTGAACATCGCATATTCAACTGTGTTCGCATACCGCTCCATATTCATGAGCGATGCAGAGGTATAAGCCGGACCCGCCTCATAAGTACGAGCAAGACCTTGCATCTCGTAGGAGGTATGGCTTGCACTGTTTCCAGTAATCTGTCCTGAGATGTCGCCTTCATTCCCGTACCCTGAGTCGTAGACAGCCTCTCCATTTGGAAATGCAGAACTGGCTGTTTGTGTTGCAGTGACAAGTTGTGCGTTGGCCACATAAGCGTTGGCAGACGTTTTGACGATGTTGGTATAAAGCGCCTGCAGGGTTGGATTGTCGCCCAAAATTGCGTGGCACTGGGCCAAACGGAGGTAATCGTTGGTCAACAGAAACTGCCTGTTCCAGGCGTCCATGTTCTCGTCCAGAACTGTCCACGCAGGTGAGGTCGGCGGAATAATCTGGTAGGTCGACTGGTTGATGAAGTACTTAGTGAAGTAGTTCTGCGTGGTGTCTTCCATCATGGTGATGTAGGTCTGCGCACGTTGCAGATAGGTGACACCGAAGTTGTTGGGGTCGCCGTCAGGAACTGTTTCGCTCCAGATCGAAGGCGTCTGAAGTATGTTGAGCGCTGTGTAAAGAATGTGACCGGCGGTATCGCCATTCTCTGATCCGGCATAACCGGCCTGACTCGTGCCTGTTGCATAGGTCTGCCACACGTGGTCGACATTCCCAGTCCACATCACCTGATGATTTCCATTCGCCTGATCGTTGCGCAGCAGGATGAAGTTCTCAGACCAGGCAATGGCCAGGTTCATCAACTGCATGTGCTCCGTAGCCATGCTGGGATTGCTGACCATAAGGTCGCCCGTGATGCGGTACATATAGTTGATGGCTTCCAGGTTGAGGCCAGGCGTCCCATAGGAAAGATCATCTCCGAGAGCGTTAGTAGGAAATACCGCGTTGGCATTCCCTCCCCCTGCATTCGTCATGAAACTGATGAAAGTATCCACTTCATTCTGATCGACATCGCCTGTAACACTATCGACGACGAGGTTTGCATCCGCCGTTTGGGCAAACGAATGGCCGATCGAGAACAAAAGGATAATCAGGCCGAAAACATTCAATAGTGAATTTCTGTGGCGGGGGCATTTCGCTCGCATAGACATCTCCAGTAACACCCAGTCCAGACGCAGAGATCATCCCGCGCCTCCAATCGAAAGATGGCACTGACCATCTCAAACAACGCATTCGATTGTCAATGAAAATTTACTTTCGCCAGTGAATATTTAAAGTGAAACGATAAGTGACCACACTCGAAAAAACCTGCCGCAGCAAAACGATTCCCGGAGACAGCCTCGAGCAATTAATTTCAGGGGGCCATGCCAAAAAGCAAGATCAGATCTCGCGACAGAGCAATACAAGATCTCGCCGGACCTGCTGAATAGATAACTCGAACATTCTCATTCTGCTTGATGTGGGCGCAACATTCGCAATCGATAAATACAAGAAATGATTCGAATAGCGCATACGCGTTCCCATGTTCATGGGAGATAGGGATGTATCGGTTGTGCCGTCATACGGTCTATTTCGCCACTTGGAGTCGTTCAAAATGTTTTCTTTGGCGAAACACAATAACGATTAGTAAAAAACTTGTTGACATTCCATCTACACGGTTTGTAGGATGCGCCCCGTTGATATATCCCAACATTTTGTGTCACGACGGAGTTCTCCATGCCGATTCTTCGCAGTAAATGCTTGATGAAATTAGTGCTGCTCATCGGCGTCCTCGCAATGTGCTTCGCCAACTTCGGAGTTGGAGCTCACGCTCAGAACTCCACCGCTGCCGTGACCGGTGCGGTGGCTGATTCAACCGGGGCCAAACTTCCCGGTGCCAAGGTCATCTTGACCAACGTCGATACAAACGTGGTGCGCATTACGGTTTCAAATGGAGCAGGTGACTACAACTTTGTCAGCGTTCCACCGGCGAAATACACATTAACTGTTTCGGCGCCTTCATTTCAGACGGAGAAAATTGCGCCTTTTGAAGTTGCTGTCGACCAGACGGTGAATATCGATGCTGCCCTGAGAGTGGGCGACGCCAACGTCAGCATAACGGTCGAAGCCGTGGGTGCCCAAGTTGAATCCACAACATCGCAACTCGGCACCGTGCTGTCTACAACAGAAGTAAACGATCTACCCCTGAATGGGCGCAACTTCACCCAACTGTTGGAGCTAACACCGGGTGCTACGCCCGTTAGTGTGGGACAGAATAGCAGCGCCAGCAACACCGCGAACAATGCCGGTGACTCCTTCACCTTTCCTGCCATCAATGGACAGTCAAACCGTTCCACATTCTATACACTGGATGGCTTGAACGATACCAACAACTGGTACAACACCTACGCTATTCCGCCGATCATCGATACAGTTCTAGAGTTCAAGGTCAGCTCTCACGACCAGGCGCAATATGGCGGAGTTACAGGCGGCGTTGTGAATTTAGCAACGAAGGCTGGAACCAACTCTTTACATGGCAGTATGTGGGATTTTCTAAGGAATAACGCTTTCGATGCTATTCCGTGGCTTCCCCCATCGGCTCCAGTCGTCTACCGCGTCAATCAATTCGGAATACAGGCTGGCGGCCCTGTCGTCATCCCGCATCTGTACAACGGGCATGACAAAACCTTCTTTGAAATTGCGTATGAGGGTTTCCGTAAAACACAGAACACTTCGAGCGTATATCTGATTCCGACCGCGGCACAGATGGCCGAGTCCTCTTGGGGTAGCGGGATCAATCTGCCCTTTGCCGATTACAGCTCCAACACAACGGGAATCGCAGGCTGCCCCAACACACCGACCGTCAGCCTCGCTAAGTGCCAGTTGTATGACCCGACGGGAAATCACAATACAAATTCGAATCGCCCGGCATACCCCGGAAATCAGATTCCTGCGTCCGAACTTGATCCGCGTGCTGTCGCATACATCAACGCTATCTTTCCGGCGCCAACTACTGTTCCCGGCTATCTCTTTACTGCAGAGAACGGTGAAATCGCTGGGATAAACCGCTACAACACCTACAATTGGATGGTTCGCCTCGATCAACATATTGGTACCAGGGACTTTATCTTTGCCCGCTATAACAACTGGCAGCAGAAGACCACAGGACCTGGAGGAGTTCCGCACCTGCTGTCCTATAGTCAACTACCCGCGCAACAGTACGGCGTAAGCTGGCTGCATGTCTTTAGCCCCAGCCTCAGCATGCAGGTGCAATACGGCAGAACGCATGTCGTCTTCAACTCCTACGCACTGTTCGACAGTCCCGCAGCCTACAACGCTTATCAACCGGCTGCTTCGTTAGCTCAAAACTTTATCGGCAATATTACCCTCATGCCTAATCTGTCAGTCAGTGGCGGACAGAATGGATTCGGGGCAGGCGAAAATAGCAGCCCGTCCCCGAACGAAGCCAATATTCACGAGTGGCTGGGATCAGTCAGCAAGACGATCGGCCGACATGTCCTTCAAGCCGGCGGAGGCTGGGAGCAGATCAACTACGGGGAGACCATTCGTAACGACACTTCCACCTTTAGTGGGTCTCAAACGGCCAACTTCGCTAACAACCCTGGCTCGACTGTCGGAGCGAGCGGCGCTGCAGTCACCGCTCAGGTGGGTGAAGGTCTTGCCAGCTTTCTACTGAATGAGCCGACCTCGGCGACCAAGCGCAACGTCCTGTTGACGGAGCGCCCAGGCGGAATCGGTAACATCTATGTTCAGGATTCCTGGAAGGTTCTACCAAAGCTAACCGCGAACATGGGTATCCGCTATGACCGCACAGTAATCCCGCAGTATGGCACAAACGCTTCCATCGGCGACCAAGGCAGCATCGAGACCGGCGACTTCGACTTCAACACTGGGCAGTACATCCTGCAGGTGGCCCCGCCAACCTGCGCAGTGCGCGGCCGGGCACCCTGCCTGCCCTCGGCCACGTTGCCTGCAAACGTCGTGGTCGCTCTTCACGAGAAAATCCTGCACGGATCCAAGCTAAATATCGGCCCTCGCTTTGGTCTCGCGTACAGCGTCAACAATACGCTTGCCATTCGCGGCAGCTTCGGCATCTTCTTTGATAACTGGTCCGCTTCGATCCAGATGCCGCAAAACTTTCAAGGGTCGTGGCCCGATGTCGGAACCCTTGGCGTAACTGGACTTAACACACCCGGATCCACACTGTATGTCACGGGACAGAACCCTTTCGCCGTCGGGACCTCCCTCGCTGGACTTCAGCCTGCAGCGTCGCCGTTTACAAGCAATGTGAACTACTTCGTCGACCCAAAAACCGAAAATCCATACTCTGAGCAGTGGAACCTTGGCATTGAACAGCAGATGAGTCGCGATACCATCTTCAGCCTGAACTACGTCGGCTCCGAGACACACCGTCTGGACATAGGTGGGTCCTACAACACCGGAGCACTCTCCACCACATCGTTCGCAACGCGACTGGCTCAGGACATCAATCAGACCACTGGCGTATGGACGGGTCTCAATGCCACCGGGCAACCATTTCCTTATATGCAGCCGGACAAGTGGGACCGTCCCGGCGGTAATTCGACCTACAACGCGTTACAGGCCTCATTGGCTCGGACAACCTCAAAAGGTCTCACCTATCATGCGTCTTATACATGGAGTAAGGCGATCGATGAAGCCGATGACGGATATTTTGGCGTTGAGGGCGGTGTTGCCGAAGACCCCTACAACATTCGCGGCAGCCGCGGGCCTGCTGGCTTCAACATTCCACAACTGCTAACTCTCGCTCTTACTTATGCGGTTCCCGTTGGGAAGGGACAAAGTTTCAGTACGGGAAACAGCGTAGCGGATTACATTCTGGGGAACTGGGAGGTGAGCACGATTTTTGTGATGCGCTCCGGGCAGAACTTCAATCTAACCGCCGCCGGGGATATTGGCAACACGGGCAATAACAACACTTACGAAAGGGCTCAGTACAACGGTGCCAACCTGAGACCTGCAGGAGGACGCAGCCGCTTCCAGTGGTTCAATACGGCTGCTTTCAGCACTCCCGCCACAGGTACGCTGGGTAATTTCGGCCGTAACGTTCTTATGGATCCGACCTACGACCAGTTGGATGCATCGGTATTCAGAAACTTCCCGATCTGGGAGTCTATGAAGTTTACGTTACGCGCGGATGCCTTCAATGTGACCAACCACCCAGTGCTTGGCGGTCCCGCCAGTACAACCACGACGACTCCCAGTAACTTTGGCGTTATCACCGGTACAACTAATGGTCAGCGTATCTTGCAATTCTCCGGAAAGCTAGTGTTCTAGCGAAATACGCTACTATCATCTTTCTTCCTGGGGATGGGCTTCGGCTCATCCCTATCATTTTCAAGAATTACTACTCATGAAACTTGCAGAGACGCCTTCATAGAAGTCTCGATTCAGCCAAGTAAATTGCATAAAAACTCACGTCCTGGTAACGATGACAGCGCTGGAAAGCTGCTGCAGCAGTTCAGCTCTTCTCTTGTGAATCAGACTCTCTACCTTCCGCATCACGTCTCAATTGAAGCAGCCTATGTAGCCAAGCCATCCTAGTGCTTGGGAAGCGATAGGCTCTACGAGCGGGAACGCGAATCTCAATTTCAGTGCCAGTGCCAGGAGAACTCCAGAGCTGTATCTTTCCCTGAATCGCACTTGCCCGCTCACGCATTCCGACGAGGCCCCAATGGCCAATCCGCTGGCCATTAGTAAGAATCGATGGCTCCAACCCAATTCCCGTATCGCAACACTTCATTAAAAAGTATGAGTTGGCATAGATCAGCGAGATCTCTGCGCTGGCTGCCTTAGAGTGGTAAACCGTATTGGTAAGCGCTTCTCTTGCGATGCTATAAAGTTCCCTCTGAACAAGTGGATCAAGCTCTTTGCGTTGACCATCTTCGATGATCTGAAAGCTCATGCTTTTTTGAATATCAAGCTCTTCCGCCACTCTTGCGATCTGCGACGCCAGTTCAGCATGCTCTGGAACTTCTTCCCGCAAGTCCTGTACACGCCGTCTCCCTTCTAACATCACTTCGTCAGCGCGTGAAAGCGCTAAGTGTAAGGACTCCCGAGCAGGCTCGTCGTTGGGGAGAGCCTCAGTTGCAAAGTGAACTCGAAGCATAAGTCCATGAACAGACTGCAATAGCGTGTCATGCAACTCACGTGCAATACGAAGGCGTTCCCCGGAACGTTCCTTCATTCGCTCCTTGAGTCCGTTCGTCACATGACGTACACGCAGCAGGTAAACGAGATAAAGCAGCACAAGTACTGTAAGAGTGCAGATCGCATAGAACCAACGTGTTTGATAGAACGCTGGCGTAATCGTAATCAAGAGCGGTGTAGCAAGCTCGCACCACTGATCTCTCCCGTTCGTGCTGAGGACTCGAAAACGATAAGCTCCGGGTCCGAGGTGAGTATAAAAAGCCTGCCTACGGCTGCCTACTTCGTGCCATTCCTCGTCTTCCCCTTCCAACATGTATTTGTAAGAAACTTTTTCCGGCGAGCCTAGATCAATTCCGATGTAATCAATCTCCAGTTCATTAAGAGCATTTGCACTACTCTTTATTTTCGAAAGCACATGCTCTCGATCCATCACGGAAACGCCATTAATCGAAACGTTCTGAATAATTGTTACCGGCAACGACTGACGAAGAGAAACGCTCTCGGGTGAAATGGAGAAGACATGCCCTGATGTTGAAAACCATAAAAGACCACTTTTATCAGATGCTGCGGAAGGTGTTGGCTTTATCTGGGTTGCGGTACCGAGGAGCCCTTGTCGTTCGTCAAGAAGATCGTAATCCATCATGGTCGAACTGAATGCAATCCCTTTTCTCAGTTGTTCAGCCGCGACCCGCACAATTCCACTACTGGCATTGAGCCAGAGATTGCCGCTTTTATCCTCAACTACCCCTGAAATTCCTCGCAGAATGCCTTCTTTTCGCAGTGAAACACGGTGGAACGAGCCTTGCTCCAGGTAGGCGAGTCCATTGGTTCCTGCCGCCCAAAGTCTATCGCGTGTGTTGGCGAAGGTAAGAACATTCCCTAGATCACCGGTTTGCTGACTTGGAAAATTATGGAAGCCACTTTCATCAATCATCACAATGACGCCGTTGGCATAACCAAGCCAGACGCGCCGCGCCGTGTCTCGAAAAATCGTTAACGGTTGATCATAAGGAAGTCCCTCATTCCGGACCTGCTCCCATTTACCGCTGAAACGCCAGAGACCTGCTTCATCGAATGAGACAAGAATCGAACCGTCTCGATCTAAGCCGATGCTTTGCGCGGGAGCCTGATGCACATCGTCAGGCACAGGAAATCGCGTCACTGTGGCGTGATCATAGCGGGTAAGCGCGTTCTGAATGGGGTCGACCAGCCACAACCGGCTTTGATCATCGCAAACAACAGGACTTGAGCCCACTTCCGTACCAAACGAGGTAAAGCCACCGCTTGATGAATGAAGAATACGATGGGAAAGCGCAGCAACCCAAACGCCACCCTTTGGATCTGAGGCCAAGGCTGGATAATATTCCACGCGTATGTTGCTCAGCATCTTCAAAGCTGATGACTGTAGCCGATCCAGTCCGCTAGATGTTCCGATCCAAATGTCACCATCCCGATCTCGCATGATTACATTCGTTTGCTCAGAACTCAGTTCGGGTTGTTTTACTACTGCATTTGATGGGTTCGATGGAGCTATGGATGAAAGATACGAAAGCCCACGATAGTCCTGAGCCATCCAGAGCGTTCCGGCTGGATCTATAAGCATCCTGACATAGCCATCCGTCGGAATGGCCTCTTGGCTAGCAGTCGCTATAAGTGGACGAATGGAGTTCCAGCCATCGCTAATCCACAATTGCCTATTGGGCATCTCTCCGATATCAACAACCATAAACGTTTTGGTCGGGTAGACGGCGAACGTCCGTCGCCCTTTATACAGAACAAAGAGCTTGTGACGTGCCGATGTCCAAAGGTTCCCTTCTCTATCGAAGAACAGACTAAAGAGTTGGTCGCCGGGCAGACCATGCTGTGCCCCAAAATTCTCCCATCGCTCCCCACGAAGCACGAGGAGTTTGTTATCAGCGACCGCCCAGACAGAATGATCATTTTGAATGATGAACTTCTGCGCGGAATTCGGCCCGCGCCCGTTCCGCAGGTTGTAGTTGATTAGACTTCCATCCCTGAAAAGATGGCTTATGCCACCGATACGGTAGCCAATCCATAAGCCACCCTCCAAGTCAGAACTCAGAGCAACTATGTCCGCCGAAGGAAGTTTTGTATCCAATCCGGTAAGCGGGTAGCTGGCAAACTGGAGCCCGTCAAAACGGTAAAGCCCAAGCGGGGTTCCCAACCAGAGATAACCATCGTTGGTCTGAGCCAAGGCAGCTATGTTCCCAGGTGCGCCATCGCGCCCGGTCCAACTTGTGTGCGCAACGAGAGGCTTCATCTCAGGTCGAAACAGAGGATTCTGAGAAATCTGCGCCTGCGACAATAGGCACATTGCGAGTATAAGAAAAAAAGTTGCGAGAACCCGCGAGGACGAGTTTAGATCCACGTATTTCCACGCGATGCTGAGTGATCGCGAACTTTTCCTCATCACACACTCTTCGATCGACTAAGCATCGAGGAACCCTCGCTTCATTGCAATGAGAACTGCATGAGTCCTGTCATTGGCCTGAAGTTTAGAAAGGATATTTTTCATGTGCCCTTTCACGGTGTCCTCTGAAATATGAAGCTCGTCAGCCACAATCTTATTGGACTTCCCTCCTGCTACGCTGCGCAGTACTTCGATCTCTCTTGCTGAAAGAGCGTCAGCGCTAAAGTGTTCGGCCAGTTCCGAAGCAATTTCCGCAGGGATGCGCCGGCCGCCGGCATGAACGGCTCTGATGGTCCCAATGAGTTCAGTACGAAGCATATTTTTAAGCAAGTAGCCCAAAGCGCCCGCCTTTAGCGCGCGGGATGCCTGCACGTCTCCGGAGTATGTCGTAAGAACGATGATCTTTGCTTTCGGAAAATCGTTGCGTATGCATTCTATCGCCGTTATGCCGCTCATCCCGGGCATCTGCAAATCCATCAAGGTAACGTCCGGTCGTATCTCACGAAAAAGTCTTATTGCCTCATCACCACTAACCGCCTGTCCGACAAGCTCCATATCCGGCTGGGATTGCAGCGCAAAGGCAATACCATCACGCATGAGGGGGTGATCATCGACACAAAGTACACGTATGCGTTCAGACATGCTCTTCAACTTTCCACTTGCTTTGAAAGCCTTATAAGTTATCTCAATTTGACTTTACTCAGTGTTCCGCCAAGTTAGCACCCTTAGAATCTTCTTCAACTACCCGAAAGGGTGGTTGTCCGGCGACCCATCATGAGGTTAGACAGTATGTCATCCCTCTCTAATCTAATAGCATGGTTAGTTTCCCAAGGGGACGATCAGGGCTCGGCATGCTGATCTTGCGTGCAACAGCCTCTGTGTTGATCTTTATCGTCACCGTCCCGCAACTCGTTGGCGCAGAAGCAGGCTTTTTCCCGATCCTGATTTCGGCACTCGCCATTTTCATCGCGTTAGGTTTATTCACAACCACCGTCTCCGGCCTGGTTGCAATGGGCACTCTTGCAAGTTTTTTCTCTTTTCATAATGCCCCTCCCATTGCCGTGACCACTACTACCGTCCTCTGCGTATCACTTTCTATGATGGGCGCGGGAGCATACTCCCTTGATGCTCTTCTCTTTGGACAGCGACGAGTGACCTGGCCGAACCAGTAATTCGAGAATCGGCGCGTTTCACAGGCAGCTAATCCCAATCGACAACACGAATGAGTGACCCAAGATACACCCTACATGAGGTGTTGTGGGATTACATTATCAACCAAAATTGGTTTCATAAAGAGGACGCATGTCTTCTTCTGGGTCTTTCTTGGCATCTAGGGTTCATTCTGATCGCTTTCTCGCCCGACTCACGCCTATGGGTGAAAGGACTAACGCAACGCAGCCTTCACCACAAAGAAATGAGGATATCTATGAGCACGATCACTGTAAAAGATGGAACACAGATTTACTACAAGGATTGGAGCTCCGGACAGCCCATCTTCTTTAGCCACGGTTGGCCACTAAACGCGGATGCCTGGGACGCCGAGATGCTATTTCTGGGACAACGGGGCTATCGTGTGATAGCCCATGATCGCCGTGGCCATGGGCGCTCTGGACAGACCTGGGATGGCAACGATATGGATACGTACGCTGACGATCTTGCGGAGTTGTTCGAGACTCTGGATCTGAAGGATGCGATCATGGTGGGCCACTCCACCGGAGGCGGTGAGGTAGCACGTTATATCGGACGGCATGGTTCAAGCCGCGTTGCGAAGGCAGTCCTGATCAGCGCTGTTCCTCCGATCATGGTCAAGTCTGAAAAAAATCCCATTGGAACGCCAATCGAAGCTTTGAATGACATACGCACCGGCGTCACTAAGGACCGCTCACAGTTCTTCAAAGACCTCTCCATACCCTTCTTTGGCTACAACCGAGAAGGCGCAAAGACCTCTGAAGGTGTGCGCGAAAACTTCTGGTTCCAAGGCATGCAGAGCGGCGTGAAAGGTTGTTACGACTGCATCAAGGCATTTTCAGAGACCGACTTCACGGACGATCTCAAAAAAATCGACGTGCCCACGCTCGTAATGCACGGTGACGATGACCAGATTGTTCCGTTCCCCGACGCTGGCGTTCTCACAGCAAAACTCGTCAGGAACGCCATCCTGAAAGTCTCCCCAGGGTTTCCACATGGGATGCCGATCATCCACCCTGACGTCATCAATAGAGATCTGCTCGAATTTATCCGTAGCTAGATTTAAGCCAATTTTTGGCCGGTCGTGTAGCGTGACTTGCTAAAGCCTTCTTGCCGCGTTCTTTTTGGAGACAGCTATGAAAACCCAATCAAATTTGTCGAAGTCCAGCCAAGCGATATCTCCGTCAACTTTTCATACCGCTTTTGCCGGATTCAGTCCGGACATGATTGAGCGTCTGCGCGACTACGGGACAGAAGAATGGTTCAACGCATCATCTTTCCTTTTTGTGAGAGGGTCGCGAGATGTAGATATGTTTGTTGTCCTGGATGGGTCGGTCGCTGTTTTTGAGAATACCGGACAGGGACAAGTTAATACCATCGCAACCCTGGAGAGAGGGCAGTTCACTGGAGAGCTAGACCTTCTGGATAGCCGCCCAACCCTGGTAGACTGCCGCGCCGTAACGCACAGTAGAGTTTTGCGTATCGATCGGTCCTGCCTTAGACAGATCATGCGCTCCGACATCGAGATTGCCGACCTCATCATGCAGGCCTGTATCGGCCGCCGATTCGATATTGTTCGTAACTCTTCCGGAGGGGTCACTCTCATCGGACACGAGCATAGTGCAGACACAATCAGGCTACAGCGATTCCTTACGCGTAATGGCTATCCGTTTCGTTTACTCAATGCAGAGATGGATAAAGATGCGGACTCATTGATTCGCTACTTCGCGTTTGTCCAAGGACAGTTGCCTGTCGTTCTCCTGCCTGACCAGCGTGTTCTGCGTAATCCTTCCAATATGCAACTAGCTGATGAACTGGGCTTGACCGATTTCCGTGATAGCTCAATTACTTACGACGTGGCCATCGTCGGAGCGGGGCCGGCTGGCTTGGCTGCCGCAGTTTATGCGGCCTCTGAAGGTCTTTCGACGATTGCGATCGAAGGCACCGCGCCTGGAGGACAAGCAGGCACGAGCTCACGTATTGAAAACTACCTCGGCTTTCCAACGGGTATATCTGGCCAGGAGCTGTCAGATAAATCTCTGGTCCAGGCACAAAAGTTCGGAGCAAGATTTGCAATATCTCGCGATGTTATAAGCATGAGTAAATGCGGAACAAACTACACATTGCAGATCGAAGATGGTGAGCCGATAAACACACGCACTGTGGTCATCGCCACCGGAGCCAGATATCAGAAACTTAATGTTCCGAACTACGAACGTTTTGAATATCAAGGTATCCATTATGCTGCGACTTCCATGGAAGCCGGTCTATGCCTCAATCAGGAAGTCGTCGTCGTTGGAGCTGGCAACTCAGCGGGTCAAGCAGCTTTATTTCTTTCGCATACTTCCAAGCGCGTTTATTTGCTCGTGCGTGGCGATAGTCTGCAGGCTACGATGTCGGATTACCTTGTTCAGCGTATCCTTTCGTCACGTAATATATCACTGCTGCTCAAGACCGAGATCATTAGGATGGACGGCGACGATCAACTTCGAAATGTGACGTGGCGCGATAACGTATCCGTGCAACTTGAAACCAGAGACATCTCAAACGTTTTCGTGATGATTGGCGCAAGTCCGAAAACAACATGGCTCTGCAAAGAACTGGCAATGGATGCCAAAGGCTTCATCCTCACCGGAAGCAGCGCTGGCTCGGACGCTTTCTTTGGTACAAACCTCAAAGGAATTTACGCGGTAGGTGATGTTCGATCCGGATCAGTAAAACGCGTGGCCTCTGCAGTTGGAGAAGGGTCAGTCGTCATCTCGGATATTCATAAATACTTGGCCTTTCTGGGAGCCGTCAAAGATGCTGAACTGAGCATCAATCAATCGGATGTGAAAGTTCCTGACGCTTTTCCAAACTACAGCATCGCAACAGCTTGAATGAAATCAGACAACCTTAGGCTCAACATATCGCGGAGACCTCTTTCGCGCCTTATATCCACACATCTTCTCAGCGCCCAGGCGTTACCTGTAACGCGCCAAGCCAAGAGATAGCGTCCTCAAAAAGATGGTTCTGTACAGTGCTGGTAAAGATCCTATCGCCGTGACCCATATTCATATAGATCATCCGGTATTTCGTATTCGTCCAGACGACTGGAAGGTCCCCGCCTTCAATTGTGTCCTTGAAGCCTATGGGGTAGTTTGATGGTGCCAGTGTCAAAAGAACCTTTACATCCTTATTCAAACGTGGGGACGGTTTCCATATATACCACTCGTTGGCAGGAGACATGAAAGTGGATGGCAAATGCTCAGCGATCGGATGTGTCTTGTCATCGACTATAAGCGTAGCCGGTAGTGGTGGCCAGTTGTTGCCGTAGAACACACCGCCTCCCA
>Ga0302315_10003030_pt1 | contig 15465 bp, 17 predicted proteins | sample III_Palsa_N3_1_FD_200532 | JGI IMG/M metagenome (GOLD analysis project Ga0302315, IMG submission 200532) | Peat permafrost microbial communities from Stordalen Mire near Abisko, Sweden - III_Palsa_N3_1 | ecosystem: Environmental > Terrestrial > Soil > Palsa > Peat permafrost | place: Sweden... | reverse complement strand
TACGGCTCAGGCACCATGAAACTATCAGAGCGCATTGCCTTCCAACGTGCGTCGCGTTCCGCTTCGGTAGTTGGCGGAGTAAAGTGCGCGTGGACGTCGACCCATTGGTTTACTTTCATAGTGGTCATATTAACAAAATGTGCCGTAGTTAGAAAGAGAGAGCTGGATCGGAGGTGTTTCAAATAAAAGACCTAATTTGAAACACATTGTTTCAATTGGTATTGCAAAGCCGATCGTTCGTGCCTAGATTCTGTGCATGGCAAGTGATCTTCCATTTTATCAGGCATGCATCAAGTCCGAGCTCAACCGGAGATTGAAGAAGAACCCAGTGTACTCACTGCGTGCCTTCGCGCGTGCTTTGAAGTTTGAGGCAGGTGTTATCTCGCAATACATCTCTGGCAAACGCATTCCATCTTATAAGGCCGCTCAGAAGCTTGTTCTGGAACTTGGTCTTTCACCCGAGCAGAAAAACAGTTTTCTTGCGTCGCTTGCGAACCATCATCAATCACGAGGTTTAACTCGGCTCAGTCCTGCTTTTCGTTCCAACGCTATCGCTATTGAACCCAAGGCGCTGAGCGTCGATTTATTTCAGGTCATCGGCGATTGGCATCATTACGCGATTTTGTTGCTAACCGAGATCAAGGACTTTAATGAAGACCCACGATGGATCGCAAAAACTTTAGGTATCTCTTCGATCGAAGCGAAATTTGCCTTGGAACGACTGATCGAATTAAAACTCCTTCAAAGACGAGACGGGCGACTTCATTTTATTGACCAAGGGATTACTACGGAAAACAAAGCCGTTACCACGCCTGCATTGAGAAGCCGGCAACGCCAGATTCTGGAAAAAGCGATAGAGTCTCTGGAGAACGATCCAGTCGAGATCCGTAGCATGACGGGGATGACCATGGCGATCAATCCCTCAAAAATTAAAGAAGCCAAAAAAATTATCTCTGAATTTAATCAAAAAATGTCCCGTTTTCTTGAAAGCGGTAGTCGTTCGGAAGTCTACGAATTACAAATCAGTCTTTTCCCATTACAAAAAAGGGTGAAATGAAAATGAAAAAAATATTAATGCTAGTTTCCATACTGATGTTGGCACATATCCAAGCATTTGCTGGGGGAGCGGAATCTCACGGAGGACAAGTCGTTATCTGTCCAGGTAAAGAGCCTGTTATGTTGGATTATTATCAAGCGACTTTGCCGACGCAAGCGGAAGGCAAACCGGATCTTGTGGATATTTCGAAAATGAGTTCAGACGATGTTCTTACGCTCTTTAAATCTAGGATCGAAAATGCGGGTCAACTCTGGGGCGAATACAATAATGCATTAGAGGTTCTTGGGCCAATCAACACATGGCTTGAGGGAAATCTTCAGTTCGTATCCGATTCTGATCCGGCGTATACTCTTCCACAAAACTGCACGCTCCAGCAGGTCGCTGTTCGACAGGATAGCACAATGTATGTTGATCCAACTGTTCTTCAGCAATTGTCTCCGGCTCAGCAAGGAATTCTGCGAGCGCATGAGGCTCTTTACTATGTTGCATCTCAGGTTAATGGACGGACATCGTCGGTAGAAGTACGAATGGTGATTCGTAACCTGCTTATGAAGAATGTAGATATCGTAGCTCTCTCAAAAACAGTCCACGAAATGGGAAGCAATCTTTTTTGGTGGGAGGATTTTTCCAACGGACTTACTTACTATTCGGAAAAAGGTGACCGCACTGCGGTTCTTCAGCTTTTGTATAGTTACTTGGTGAGCGGAAACCACCTCGGTTACAGCTTAACTCTTATGAATTCAGGTGCTCCGGAAAACTTTACCGAGGGCGGTACCCTGGTCTGCTCAGACAATTCTTTTGGAGACTGCCAGACGGAAGAAGGTTCTCGCCAATGTATTTTTGAGAATGTTTGGTCGTACCATGTTGGAACAGATTTCGTGCATCAGTTTGAACTTCAATGTACGGATGGAACAGATATTCATTTTACGACTCATCCCGAGTTGCAGTCCTATCCGAAACCCGCCCCTGGTTGCGTGGCAGCGGTCGTCCAGGATGTCGCTGGATCCCAGATTGCGATCAATAAACCCAATGTTACTCTCGGTACCGAAACAGGAACGACCACCCAGCTAGCCGAGGCTTTCCTAGTCACGTCTACCCAAACGGTTTCCGAAGTTCAGTTGAAACTGGACTCTGTGACGCCCATTGGAACCCAATCGGACGCGATGGTTACTGTTCAGATTGTGCCCGATAGCATCACTTCAGCCACTGAGGGGTCTTCCTCCCTACCCACCACGCCTTCGAATGCTCCTGTTACTTCAGGATCTATTTCCGCTACGAGCGCCATTAGTGCTTCATTCATAGGTCAAATTCCTGAGTTTTATGACTTTTGTTTTCCTGGAGCCATCGGTGGGAATTGCCCAGCTGTCGGAACTGGAAAGACTGAATCAGGCGTAACCCTCCATGCTGGACAGATTTATTGGATTGTCGTCACGACGTCAGCACCAGCAACGAGTACGAGTTATGTGGAGTGGCGTGGCACAAATACGGGCACCCCAAACGATGATGGGTACGTGTTTCTGAATGGTCAGAATTGGGTTCCCGTCAACGGGGCCAACGCATCTCACTTTAACTTCGATTTTATGCTGGGTTGTTAAGGTGAGGTAGAGATAGGCATCGATGCTTAACAAATAAAAACGGCCCGTTGAGAAATCAACGGGCCGTTTTTATTTTATGGTGGACCAAGGCGTCAGAGCTCCGAAAATTTTATCGCGGCTTTTTCTTCCAACCAAATTTCAGAAGATCAATTTTTCCGTCCACGACTTCTATTCCTTCCGCTTTAAGCATCTGATTTTGACGAGATGCTTTTTACTCGAAGAGGTTAAAATCCAAACAACTCCACGAGAGGCATGAGGACTGCCTGCGAGAGTTGCGATTTGTCCGTAGGTGGCTACGCGTCCTTCGGGAATGGACTTGATGAGTTTGATGACACTTTTTGTGAACTCAGTTGGTTCTTTCGACTTCATGAAGAACATCTTATCGAAGAAATAAAAAAGGCCACAAACCGAAGTTTGCAGCCTTTTTTAAATGGTGGACCAAGGCGTCGGAGTTCCGGAACTTTGTTCTCCACGAGCGGTACTTTAATTACAAAGAAATCAGGCTGTTAGCGACTTCATAGCATTCATTAGTCGTGAGAACAGTCCTGATCGATCCATGGAGAACTCCTGATTTTCACAAAAAGTTAAAAAATAGCTCGAAAAGGCTGAATGTGAGGTTGTAAATCCGTAAAAGCACGATATAACGCGTTGCATCTATTGATCGTTTATTTAGGAGTTAAACCATGCCGAAGTCACTGATTCTCATTACTGTTCTCGCGTTAACGATGGGGCTAGCAGAAGCCCACGTGCTCGAAAGGGACATGGTTCAAACCTTTTCGGATTCGAACTCCTGCCGAGTCGATGATTTCGTAACCGCGCAATTTACGCCACCTGATCCGGTTGGTGTAGCGGTGGCTTGGGAAGGCGCTAACATTTGGCTTCAAGGCAAGCCTGCAGAGGGACTCTTTAAAGTATTGAGCCAAGGGACTGCACAACTTTCGTCGTACCCAGGGATTGGTGAGAGACGGACTGGGCAAAACATCACTTGCATGCATTGGTCGGATAGCGAGGTCGTGGCTGATGGAAGGGAATACGAGTGCGCGATGTATGTCGACCAAAACGGAGCCATTGCGAATCATACGAGACCAGAGGGGTTGGGCGGCGGTTCGGTTAAAAACTGAGTCGAAGGAAGTAGTTCAAAATGAAGTCGATTTTTAGATACGACGACTACCGAATCTTTCTCAGCGACTTTTACCTCGAAAAGAAACGCGAGAACACTGCCTATACTTACGCCAAGTTTTCGAAAGACGCGGGCTTAAGTTCGCCTAATTATCTGAAGATGGTCATGGACGGTGGGCGCAATCTCACCGTTTCGAATATTCATCAGTTCGCCAAAGCGCTTCGCTTAGAAGGCGACGAAGTTGTTTATTTTGAGGCCATGGTACTGAGAAATCAGGCATCCGCGCCGCTCGAACGCACCTACTACGAGCGCCGGCTTTCGGAGTTGAAAAAGAAGAAGCCTAGCCGAGGTCAAGGAATTCAAAACCGAGAGTTTGTCGCGCGTTGGTACATCCCCGCCATCATTTTTTCGTTGCAGGGCCGACCGGAAAATGCGGATCTTGGGGAGGTTGCCCGCATGACCGGACTCACGTCAGAAGAGCTGCGCGAGAGCATTCAAGTGTTGATCAAGAAAAAGATCATTTCCATTCGCGAGGGGCAGTACCATTGTGAGTCGAATCATTTGATGTTTAAAGATCCAAAAAATTTGAATCTGGCTCAAAAAAACTACCTCAAATCTCAATTGCAGCGTTCGGTCCAAGCTTTTGAAAAGAAGTACGAATCGGGCGCAAAATTTCAGTCGCATACCTTTACGCTTCCCACCGCTAACTTCTCGCTCTACGAGGACAAGCTCAGCGCTCTGGTAGAAGAAATGATTGCCCACGCCGATCAAGGCCCGGCAGAGAAAGTGGCCCAGCTCAATTTGCAATTGTTTACGTTAGACGGAATGAACCATCGCGGACTTCGTTTTTCACAAGAAGTTAAAAGATAAGTTCCTAACCTCAGGCTATTTCTTGTGGGTCGACGATAGGGCCGGTAGGTTGCCTTTGTTCGCACGAATGCGTGCAAATCGGTCTCAACCTAAAGGATTTTTATACAAATGCTCTTGCCTCTTTTATTGATTTCTTCTCTCAGTACTGCGACCCAAACCCCTCATGAAACGTTGAAAAGCAAATTCGATTCGGCGCAACGCATGGACCTCAAGCAGCTGCCAACTTTGAACAACTACGAGCAGTGGGTATGTGTCGGCGCAACTCCTGAAAGTACTTTATCTGATCTAGTCAAATGCGCAGTTCCAGTGCTGATGGAAGGAGTTCATACGGAGGGCTCTGATGGAACCGATAATGGCCCGGTATTTCCACCTATGCCGCCGCAAACTAAAGCTATCGAAGAAATTTTGTTTTTAAGAGATCGAAATCCCTATACTCCCGAAGCTGTTTATGAAGATTACTTTGAAGCGCGAACGAAGATCTTGACCAGCCCTGATTTGGTCCAGACGTCATTATGGAGTTACGGAAACCCTGATTCGAGTTTTTCTACGATTTTCCGAACATCCGATGGATTGATTTTTATGCATCAAGATATGAGAAATGTTCCGCAAGCCGCGGGAGAGCCGGATTATGCATATTGCTACAAGAAGTAGAATTCGATCAAAACGGGTTCGCTTATCGCAGGCTTTCAAATAAATGAAGACCGACGATTCTTTTTGGGAACAAAAATATAATAAAAAGCTAAGTGGCGAAGAAAAGCGCGAGATCGAGTTCAATCTGATTCAGTTGTTGACGCTTATGGAAGAAGCCTATCGCGCCCGTTCAGGTCATTGCCAGGGGAGTTTGAAAGACCCCAGGCAAGACAAAGCAAATGGCGATTTCATGCTGCCGGTTTAATCTCGACAGTGTACTTCAACCCAGCTGCATGAAGTTGTTCTTCGATTGCAAGTCGGATTAGTAAAGCCGGAGGCACGCCCATCGCCTTTGCAATTTGTTGAGCTTTTTCCGCGCTAACGCCTTTCCGGCTCTTTTCGATGTCGCAGAGATTAGGGATAGAAAGTCCTACGAGCTTGCCGAATTCTTTGAGGCTCATCTCTTCGGAAACGCGCCAGGTATTTAAGAACTCTCCGACAGTCAGTTTGCCTAGACGTTTTTCTAATTTTTTTGATCCGTAAGATTTTCGTTTTTCAGTACTCATGTTTGTTGACCTCCAAAACTTCTATCAGTTCAACATCGCCATCGGCATTCTCAACATAGATCGCACGATAAGCTCGATTGAGTCGGACAGAACGTTGCCCAGCTCGTTTCCCTTTAAGTGGCTCGTCGTGAAAGCCTTTGAGCTTTCTGACTTCACGAACACCGGACTCTTCTAACAAACTGACCCAGATCCGGAATTTGCGGACAATCATGTCGGGAATCCGGTCTAGTTGCTATTCGACGGATTTGTCCCAGGTGACCTTAGTCATTAAACCTATATTACTGCTTTAAGCAGTAAAACGAAAGAACGAAATTTAGTTCGATACCGGTCAGGTCGCATTGGATTTTTGAGACTCATCGAACTGACGTTCGATTGTTTTGCGCCTTGGAAGTAACTGATTTTTCAGGCGAATTTATGAAATAAAAAAGGCCGCAAACCGAAGTTTGCAGCCTTTTTTAAATGGTGGACCTGAACGGAGTCGAACCGATGACATCGTGCTTGCAAAGCACGCGCTCTACCAACTGAGCTACAGGCCCACATCACCTCGTATGACCGAAGAGAAACCTTTTTAGTCAAAATGGGGCCGCTTGGCAAGAGTGACTTGTGAGTTCCGTCAAAATATTTTACAAAATCATATGCTTCTTGCCCCGCTTCTCAATCCCGACAACTTTCGGAAAGGCTTTTTGATCGACGAAGAGCTTATGGCAGGCGTTTCTGAGGATTCTTCGACACCTGGAACCTACATCGCTTTCGTAATGCAGCATACGACGGGGGAGTATCTCGGATACCAGCCGTATACGGATTTGGGTATGGCGCTGAGCAGCATAAATCAAATCCCGCGTTCCTGGGCTTATGAAGCCTCCGGGGGTTGCGGCGGTGGGGAATGCGGCGGCGGGACCTGTTCGGTTGAAGAAGGCAAGGGCTGCGCAGGCTCGGCTTGTACTTCGAAGATCTGCGAAAAGTAGATCCTTCAAAAATAAAATGGCCACTCCCTTTCGAGAGCGGCCATTAAAATTCCAAACTGCTTTTTAGATTAATTTACCCCATCAATTTACAAGCGACGGGTTCTTGAGAATGATCGCGGCTGCCATGACTTGAGCAAGATAGTCCTTGTCGCCGTCGTAGCCTTGGTCGATGAGAGTCCAGGCATCGCGTGAACCGGTTGCATCGATTCCATCTTGAACACTGGTTTCACCCGCATTGTAGGCGACGATCGCGAGAAGCCAGTCGTTGAAGCGAGTGTAGTTGCTGCCGAGATATCTCATGGCGGCAACGGTTTCGAGATCCGTGTTAAATCGGTCATCGTGCTGAGCGTCCACGCGCAATCCGTAGCGACGTGCGGTGTTCTTGATGAACATCCAAATTCCTGCGCCCTGGGAGGAGTTCATGTTTTGATAGCCCGACTCCACGATAGGAACTGCGAGAAGTTCGATCGGAAGTTTGTATTGTTGAAGTTTAGCGTCGATCATCGGCTGAAACGCTTCCATGCGGACAAGAGAGCTGCGCATGAAGGCGCGTCCCTTCGGACTTCCCACGTAATAATTGAGTTGGCCTAGGACCGCTTCGTTGACGACGATTGGAAAACCACCACCCTGTGCGTACTTTTGAGCTTCCGCAAGAGTGATCCGATGATCTTGTACTAATCCTTGGCTTGCAAGCGCGCTCGTGACCATCACGGCGAGAATTGCGGTACCACCCAGAACTCCGATCCACTTCTTTGCTAGGTCTTTCTTCTTGTAAGTAAACATCTTGTTTATTCTCCGTTTCAGACTTTTGGCCGAAGAACTCACTGCCATTCCCGTGGTACCGACGAGAACACAGTGAGATCCTAGACCGATTTTAGCTGTCTCAATGAGGCAGCTTCCATATGCATGTGCGGAAACATTTTTCAGGCCGACCAGTGCCTCATCACATGCAAACTCTTGAACTTCCGATAAAGATTTTTCCCAAAGGTGAAAGAAAGGGTTCCAGAAACAAATCGATTTGAGAACCTGGAGAAGGTAACTCCACTGCGTATCGCCCTGGCGATGGTGCTGCATCTCGTGAAGAGTGGCGATGCGGTAGGCTTCACGATTGGAAAGAAGATCCAGCGGCACTACGATTTGTGCGCAGCCTCTCGGAGTTGAAAAGGAAAACGGAACTTTTACGTCGTCTGATCCGAGGATCTGAACTTTTCCGATCTCTTTAATGAGGTGGGCACTTTTAAGGATCGTTTGAAGCTGAGCAATACTTCGGACAATCTGCATGAGAACCCAAACGCAACTCAGAACGATCAAAGTTGTTGCGACTAATTTGAATCCTTCGAGAGAAGATTTTCCGAACGCTAAAGTGGGTGAGGAAAGCGCGATCGAATCGGCGATATGTGGCAGGCCCGGTGACGACTGTGCGTCCGACCAGATCTGAACGGGCGGTGTAAACTTAAACTCGCTTTCGGGAAAAAGATTTCTGAACGCCAAAAAAGGAAGGACCACCGACGCAGCGATCGCGAGGTAAGCCTGCTTCAGGTGAGTCGTGGGCTTTTGAAACCAAGCAAGCGACTTCCACACGCTGTAGCTGACGGCTAATAGTAAATTGATCTCGAGATACTTCGAGAGGATCGTATCGAACGTCATGGATTTCCCTTTCCAACGTGTCGTGAGTCAAGCAGCTTCCGAATTTCTGCGAGTTCTTCCGAACTCAGTTTTTCTGTATTTAAGAGTTGTTTGACCAAAGCGACCGGTGCGCCTTCAAAAACTTTCGAGACGAGATTTTTGACGCTACTGACTTCGTAGTCTGTCTTCTTGAGTTTTGGAAAGTAGACGTGACCGCGACCTTCCTTTCGGCTCGCGATGACTTTCTTCTGTTCAAGAATTCGCATCATTGTGGAGACCGACGTGTAGGCAAGTTTTCGCTCTTTCGGTAATTCGGCGAGAACGTCGTTCACGGAGCCTTCTCCAAGCTTCCAGAGAATCGTCATGAGTTCGAGTTCAACTTCGGTGAGAGATTTCATATTTTAAATGTAACTAAGGACTTAGTTATTAACAACTAAAATCTTAGTTACAAAATCCCACGATATAAAAAGCGATGTAAAAGCTATGTAAAACCAGAGCTTGGCTAGGCCGTTCGGCGACTCCTTTGGGCTGCTGCCCCGTACCACTCTTTACAACGCACTCCCCCTGGATTGAGAAGACGGGGGCTCGGGCGCGGTGAGAGAGAACAAAGGAGAAAGTAATATGTCGATCGCTAAGAATTTGAAAACACCTGTATTGGTAGCGCAAGTCGCATTGGCCTTCGGTCTAGCCGCCTGTGGTGGCGACGGTGGAAGCTCGGATACGTCAAGCGCCGGAACAGCTGGCGGCACACCGCCCGGCAACACCTGTAGTGTAGCGTCCGCATCGAGGATTGCACCTCAAGTGTTGAGCGCGAACGCGGGTCCTTATATGGTGAACACGGCGAAGGATGGTCCTGCGCTGAAGAAGTTCGCTAGTCACATCCCCAAAGCGGTGAAGAGTTTTTCTGATCAAGGAAAAATGGATGAGACTCAACAGCTTCCAGTGACGTTCGCATTGGGCACCAACAATCAAGCCGAGCTCGATCAACAAATCAGTGCCATGTATCAAGCGGGCAGCCCGACCTATCATCAATACATGACACCCGAAGAGTTTCGCGCGAAGTACGCGCCAACCGCAGATCAGGTGGAGCAGGTCAAATCCTATTTGATCTCTCAAGGTGTTGTACCGACGTCAGTCGACGCAGGACAGATGCTCGTTCACGCAACGGCAAGTGTCGCGTCTCTGAACAGCGCTCTGCATACTGAGATTCATCAGTATAAAGATTCGAAGGGGACTGCGTACTTTGCTCCGGCTTACGAAATTCAAGCGGATGCGAGTATGCCGATTCAAAGTGTGCTCGGTTTGCAGAACGTGACCAAAGCTCACGGGCATGCGATTAAAAAAACCGCATCCGCGGGCCCAACGACGGGCAAGTCCACGACAGGCACAGGTCCAGATGGGGGTTACGCTCCTGCCGATCTTGCAAAAGCCTACGGCTGGCCAACGTCAGTCAATGGTGCGGGCCAAACTTTGGCGGTGTTTGAGTTAGATGGTTTCGTTCAATCCGATATCGCGGAGTACGAAAGTCACAATGGGCTTCCGGCACTTGTGCCTACGATAAAATCTGTGGATAACACCCCAAGTACTGCTGGTGGAGGGATCGCTGAAGTAACATTGGATATTGAGTTGCAGCTCGCCGTAGCGCCGGGTGCAAGTCAGTTGCTCGTGTATGAAGGACAAAATAGCGAACAAGGAATCATCGACGTCTATCAAGCCATTGCGAACGATAACTCTGCGAAGGAAATCAGTACTTCTTGGGGCTCTTCCGAAGACTCGATCTCGACGGCAGATTTGCAGTCAGAGAACACGGTCTTCACGCAGATGGCTGCGCAAGGTCAGTCGATCTTCTCAGCAGCTGGCGACAGTGGTGCTGAAGACGACGGCTCATCTCTCAGCATCGACGATCCAAGTGGTCAACCGAGTGTTACTGCAGTGGGCGGAACTACTTTGTCAGTCAACTCGGACGAGTCTTACGCATCTGAGACGACGTGGACCGATGGTGGTGGTGGTGTGAGTTCTCAATGGACCATTCCAAGTTATCAACCTGCATCGATCATCTCTGCGGCATCTCTAGGCTCGACTGCGATGAGAAACATTCCTGACGTTTCGGTGAATGCCGACCCAGATTCTGGATACTCGATCTTTGTTTCAGGCGGTTGGAGCACTTGGGGTGGAACGAGTGCGGCAGCTCCGGTCTGGGCAGGCTTCACGGCTCTCGTCAATCAAGCTCGCGTAGCGAACGGATCGGGTGTCATCGGGTTGCTCAACGCTGCACTCTTGGGTGTTGGAACAGGGTCCAGTTACGCAACTTCTTTCCACGACATCAGTGATGGAAGCACGAACGGACATTATCCGGCCGTGCCGGGGTTTGACGATGCAACGGGTTGGGGAACTCCCATGGGTCAAGGTTTGTTCAATGCCTTGACGGGTGGGAATCCTGGAACGCCTGCACCGCCAACGGGTGGAGCGGGTGGTTGTTAAATTAAATCGAATTGAAAATAACCGAATTCGAGAAGGGGCCGGGATGAAAATCCTGGCCCCTTTTTTTTATCAAACTTACAAATCGAACTTAAAAGTCAAAGGAGCAGCTGGTACTTCTTGTTTCCCGCTTGCATCACCGCTTGTACTGACCGGGTCAAGCGTGAGAACGCCATGTCCATGTTCTTCGACGTTGCCTTGGAACGCGAAGATGATGATTCCTTTTTCAATACGGCCTGGACCAATCTCTCCTGAGAAATCGTATCTTTTGACTTCGCTAGGTCTGCCATTGAAGGTCAGATTCCAGCTTCTTTTCTTGTAGGTCACCCATTGCTCGTAGCCGTTTCTAAGGACGAGGCTCATGTCGAGGCTCTTTCTCTTGTTCTTTATCCATTCGACTTCGAGAGAAAGAGCTTTGCCATTTATATCTGTGCTGACTGTATTCTCTCCATTGGGCATTTGCTTCTTATGAGCGGTGTCGCAAGCCGCAAAGGTACAAAGTGTGATCGCAAGGATCCCCATTCCAAAATATTTATTCATAAAAATCCCCTTCCAATTGGGTCCGAGTCAAAACGTCAAACTCAAAACCGGTTTCTTTCGCCATTGAGAGATAGGCGTCTAATGTTTCAAGAAATAAAGGCAGTTTCGTCAAGGGCTGGCGGTCGTGCAACAAAATAATGTCGCCCGAGCGTGCCTTTTTGAGGGATTTGAACGCACGAGATCGGGTCCATGAAAATACGGTATCAAAGAATCGTGTGTTCCAGAGGACAAGGGGCATTTTCATGCTCTTAAGAGCGGAGTGGAGCTCCGGAGTTCTCACGCCCGCAGGGGGCCGAAAGCCGATGGTTGCCTCTCCGAGGAATTGACTGAGAGCTAATTCGGAAGTTTCAATCCATTTTCTGAGGCTGCGCTTTCCAAGAAAAAAGTGGGCATAACCGTGATCAAGCGAATGATTGCCGATCCCATGTCCCGCATCTCGAATTTGATGAAGCAGCTGAGGATGCGTTTGAGCTTTGGTGGCGATCACAAAGAATGTTGCGCGAACCTGATGACGAGCTAACACGTTGAGAACGGAGGCTGTGGATTCGGGATGAGGGCCATCGTCGAAGGTCAGATAAAGAACTCTTCGCTTGGCGTCGGGAAGGCTTCGAACGGGTTTCATTCCGCTCTCGACAGCCTGATTCTTGAGAAGCTTCCATCTGGTTTGGACAACTTCAATTCTTTCGGAATTTCGCCGTCTCCGGAATTGATAATGGCCTCCAGCATTCGTTCGATCGCGTTCGAATCATAATAAGGGCCGGATACAGGTTCTCCGCCTTGTTTATGATATTCGATGGATTCGACGACAGCCAAAGTTTCAGCACCCAAAGCACGCGCATTTTTTTCGTCTGTTAGGAGAACGGCGACCGCGCCTTCATCCAAGGTCATTTCGCCCGGATAGTTTTGTAGAAGTCCTGTTTCAATTGCGGCAACGCGAGTCTCGACTGCTACGGCAATACAGAGAGGAATCCCTGAATCAATGAGGATGGACGCTGTTTCAAGGCAGCTTTCTCCAGTAAAGTGGCGATTGCTGACGCTCACGGTCGGTCCGGTCGCGCCGAGTTTCAGAGCGAGAAAACCAAGTGTCGCGTTGTAGAGACTGTTTTGGAAGAGCAGTGGGCGAGCAACACCTTGGTTCGCGAGGGACGAGAGAAAACTATGAGTTGTCTGGAGTTCGCCGGAACTGGATCCCAAGACAAAAGCCGCTGTATCTAGTTTTGGAAACTTTTTTATGACGGGCTCGAGAGCGGCGTACCCCATCATCATGTTCAGAGTGGCTTTACGGAAATCCGGATCTCGTTGAAATCGAGAAAGGTCTTGTCCCCGAGAAATCCCTGCAGCGAGGATATGAAGTTTCATCGCGCACCTTCCGAATTGAGTGCGCTGAAGACGAGAGAGGCGTTGTTTCCGCCAAAACCGAGCGTGTTTTTAACGATGTGCCGGATTTCAGTTTGAATATTTTTTGCCGGATGTCTTATGGAGATAAGAGGGTCTGGCGTCACCAGTCCCGCCGTTCTCAAGATCGTCTTTTTTCGAATCGCCTGAATACAGAGTGCGCTTTCGATCGCGCCGGAAGCTGCGAGTGCATGCCCATGGATCCACTTACTTGAGCTTGCCCATGGAGTGCTACTGTCGTTTGGCCCTGCGCTCTTCCCGAAGAGTTGAGCAATCGCCGCTCCTTCGGATTGATCGTTAGCTCGTGACCCGGTTCCATGCGCGTGAATCCAAGTGACTTCTGCAGGTGTGATTCCCGCCATCTGAAGCGCCGCATGCATCGCTTGGTAGGAGCCGCGTCCCTCGGGATGAGGAGACGCCATGTGGTAAGCATCTGTTGAAAAGCCAGAACCCGAAATTTTGGCCGTCGCACGCTCAGGGTTTGCTTCAAGGCAGAAAAAAGCTGCGCCTTCGGAAAGATTGATTCCTTGTCTGCTTTGATCAAAAGGCTTCGAGAAATCCGAGGAAAGTAACTGGAGACTGCGGAACCCTTCGATTGTCAATCGGCTCAATACTTCTGTTCCGCCCACGAGGCAGCGTTTGACTTTTCCTTGCCGTATCCAATGCGAAGCCAATCCGATTGCCTGAGTTGCCGCACTACACGCTGAGCTGACGATAAAACTTTTTCCATGAAAATCGAGAGAAGTCGAAATGACTTCGGCGAGCGATCCGAGAGGTTGATGCAGGATGGATTTTCCGAATTGCTGCGTGGTGATTTTTTGCTGAAGATATTGAAGCATGTCGTCTTCCCAAAGAGGGATCTGTCCGACAGTGGTTGCTATAATCAGTCCGTCGTCTTTATTCAGAGAGGACCAGCCCGCTTCTTTCATTGCGTCGTCAATGGCTACTCGAGCGATGAGTGCGGGCTTGCACAGATTCTTCGCTTCGGGCACGCGACCGATTAAGGTGTTCAAAGCAGAGTCTGAAATCGTGCCGAGACCGAGTTCGTTAAGGCCGCTTGTTTCAGAAACCGCATTATTCCAAAAATTTTCGAGATTTGTTCCTGCGCTTGTAACCGCTCCAACTCCTGTAATGAAAATCGGTGCGGCAGACTTTGTCATAAATTCGCGGTGGTATTCGCGTGAGTATTGGCTTGAATGAACTGAGCAATACTACCAATGGTGCGAAAATGAACTTTGCCGACTTCCGCATCAGCTACTTTTACACCAAACTTCTGCTCCACGGCTACGACCACCTCAAGAACGTCGACGGAGTCAAGGCAGAGTCCGGTGTCTCCAAGTGAGGTGGCGGCGCCGATCGTGTTGCGATCGACGTGGTGGAGATTTACTGCATCAATGACGACGTCTATTACTTGCTTAACAAGCTGGTTTTCGTGCATAGGGTTGACTATATATAAGGGAGGCAGTCACAGCAACGGCGGAAGTGGAGGATTTTTGAATCGATTCAAAATTAGTGCAGTTGTATGGCCTATTTTGCTCTTACTCATGGGAAATATAAGCCAGGCGGCGACCCCGATTTCGGAACAGACGCTTGCCGAGAAGTTAAAGGCTTATGCGTCGATTTCGAGCCTGGAAGTCGATTTCAAGCAGACTAAAACCCTCAGAGATATGGGCCTTCAGTTGAAATCTGAAGGACATTTGAAAATTAAGCGGCCCGATCACTTGATTTGGGAGATTACGAAACCCAGTCCTATTTCGGTGTCATTGAACCAAAAAGAAATTCTAATTCGCTCGGGAAAAGGTGCTGATGCCCAGACTCAGACCTTTCAAGTGAGCGATGCGCCCTCGGGGCAGGCGGTTAAGAGCTTAACGGGGCTAATCACTTGGCTCAATCTCGACAGTAAAGCGATTGCTGAGCAATACTTAGTTTACGCAATAGGTCAGCAGTCCTTCCGTTTTGAGCCCAAACAAAAGAACTCCACTCCATTTGAAAATCTCGAGATGACCTTGGATTCAGATGGTCATCTCAAGCATTTGACTCTTCATGAGCTCTCGGGAGATTCGTTGGATATTGAATTTGGAAAGCCTAAGCTGACTTCTCGATGAAAACTTTCTTTCTAAGACCCCTCTTGCTTCTGCTTTGCCTGTCGACCATGGCATCTGCAAGTCCAGGCTGGTTCGATCGATCGCATCAGATCTTCTTCCCACCGGCGTTGCAGGAGAGTGTTTCTGTCTCGCAATCGTTTCCGGCGTTTTGGTGGAACTTTATTATTTTCGATTTGAAAGACGAAACTCAAGACTGGTCAAAAGCCGAGGCTCTTTGCGACCGCTTGAAATCTCTCCCTCGTGATCTCTTGTTGCAAGTGGTGTGTAATCCCGGTCTTGGTGAACTTCAGGAGTTTGCATCGGACTGGGCTCAGGATCTGCCGCTTCGTTTAGACCGTCCAAGCGACGGGGTGATTCGGGAAAAATTCGATGCGGCTCTTGCTAAGGCCTCGCTGCCGACGGGAGATCGAGCGCTGATCAAACTGCTTCAAGCAGATCCATTTGAGTCCTGGCAGGAGTTGAGAAAACTCATGGAAGGGCATTTGAAGATGGGTTTGAAACTGAAGCAGGGCTTCTTC
>Ga0302315_10003024_pt1 | contig 15482 bp, 17 predicted proteins | sample III_Palsa_N3_1_FD_200532 | JGI IMG/M metagenome (GOLD analysis project Ga0302315, IMG submission 200532) | Peat permafrost microbial communities from Stordalen Mire near Abisko, Sweden - III_Palsa_N3_1 | ecosystem: Environmental > Terrestrial > Soil > Palsa > Peat permafrost | place: Sweden... | reverse complement strand
CAGCTCTGATTGTTGTAATAAACACCATTCATAATTTCGCCGTCATCGTCAAAGTATAGTTCCATTACACCACTATGGGCTTGAAGCGAAGCCTGATTTGTTACAATTGGTTGGTTGTAATAGACGCAAAGTAAGACGATTGACCCCTCTGGTTCGAAGGTGGAAAAGCCTACTAAGCGACTGTGCGTTATTGCATTCTCGTCATAGTAACGAAGGGAAGTCCGATGGAGCGTCTGACGTATCTCGATTACGACAGGATGTGCCAGTTTGTGCTCAGAATAGGAGGAGTGGAGTGTACCTTCCCATCGCCCGTGCAACACGGGCGTCTTTATTCCCGCAATCAAGCGAAACAGCGGAAGCCGCCAAACATACCGGTCAATCATTAGAAACCCGGCAAATGAAATGCCGAATGCCCCCGAGGCAGCTCTAAAGAGGCGCGCCGACTGGGATGCTCCGCTAGAGCCGACTAGTGACTGAACGTAGAAAAGCCCTGCGGCCACCAGGAGATAGAGAATTACGTAGACAAAATATAACCGCTTTTGGTCTGCGATCGGCACGCTAGAGCTCGTATCGTTCTAGTTGCAGTACGATTGGCGCCGCGCGCAAATCGGTAATTTGATCCGCGCCAAGTGTGCAGTGCTTCATGATCTGTGTCTCGATATCAAGAGCGCAACGAATTAGCATGTCGGTACGGGGATTGTTCATGCTGCTTCCGGGTTTGTCCCGATAGCGTTCCTTTGCCTCCGACAAGCGCCCTGACAGAGAGTCTATGCCAGTTGGCGATACTCTTTGATCAGCATAGGCAGCTACTTTGAGATTGAAATCACTGCTAACTAGTGTTTCGTCATTGCGGATGAAAGTCTTCCGATTCATGAAATCGATCTCATTGGCCGAATACCCTAACTCCTGGGCAATCGCAGCTGATATCCGATGATCATCCGAACCAAATTTTCCCATAAAGGCTGCCCTAACACGGACAAACTGATCCAGCGTGCAAGGAAGCGCAAAATCCTGTGCGCTAAGGGTCGTGGGATCGATTTTTGCGAGATTACCAAGGTCGTGAATAAGAAGCACGCGAGCGAGCAGTTTGTTATCTAACGGCTTTTCTTCCCAATGGTCCGATATCAATTGAGCCACAGCGGTGACCCTGAACATGTGCATCCGCAACTCTCGGGGGATACAGTAACTATTGTAGACGGAAGAAATATCTTTGCTCATTGTTACGCCGCCGTCACAGAAGCAGCATGAGTATAGCACAATTGGTCGCGGCGGTTACTCCCTCGCAGAATTCTGTTTGTTGTGGTCTCCCCTAGCTGTTGCAAGCTCAGGCGTGAGTTTCTGAAGTTGGAATTAGGAGTATATCTCAAATAACAAACCAAATCATACGGATCGGATGCGCTATTGATAAAAACAAAGCAAAGTATAAAGTGAACAGTATTGAGTATATCGTTCACTTTCATTTGTCCATGTCAACTACTTTTACTAGCACCCATTCGTCTCGGCAGGGCACACCGAGACCCATGCATACGCAGACACTCTTCGACAGACGCGGCAATTGAAAGTACCTCACGGCAGCGGAACGGCGGGCGGTTGCCATCGCAGCGCTTCGCATGGCGCCCCCGATCGCCACCTTCTTGCTTACGCTTCTCCACACCGGCGCGCGAATTTCGGAGATGCTAGCCGTCACACCGGAGCGCGTAGATCGTGCAAACGGTGTGATTGTTTTCGAGACGCTCAAACGACGAAAACGTGGTGTCTACCGCGCGGTCCCAGTCCCACCTGAACTCCTAAAGCAGCTTGATGCCGTTCACGGTGTTTGGTCAGGCCAGAGCGACCCGTCGTTGCGAGACCTCCCCTTATGGGATTGGGGGCGTACAACCGCTTGGAAGCATGTGAAGTTTGTGATGTTGGCGGCGAAGATTAGCGAGGCGCGAGCAATGCCACGCGCGGCGCGGCATGCGTTCGGAGTCAATGCGGTGCAAAGCGCCGTCGCGCTAAACATTGTGCAGCGCTGGATGGGACATGCGAGAATCGAGACGACGGCAATTTACGCTGACGTCACAGGGAAGGAGGAACGCGTGCTTGCGCGACGCACCTGGGCTAGCCTGGGAAAGCTAGGCGGACGGATGTAAAACGAACCCATCGGCCGCAAGGCGTCGCCGGACGGCCTCGATTGCCTCCGCCCAAGCGGCGAGTGACTGGTTTCTGCATCGGGATCAGCCAAACGTGAAAGAAAAGGCTTCCACTCTGGCATCGAGAAATTCGATCTCGAATCGTCGATCGATGATCGGTTTCGGTTGCCTGATGAGCTGATAGAGCCGGTGTTCCGAAGCTATTCCGTTGCCTCGATCGTCCACATCAAGTCCATGAGCGGCGTCGGGCGGTTGGCCATCGATAAGCACACGAAATCGCACAGGGTTTCCTCGCTCCGCCGGGCCCATGACGAGATGAAGATCGCGGGCGTGAAAGCGGTATGCGATACTGCCGTTCGCCTTATTCATCACCGCGGCTTGTTTGCCGAGAGTCCAATCGCCAGAAACGGCCCATTCGTTGAGAGCCAAGTGCGCCGGCGCGGTGTAAGCATTCTCAACATCCTCCACCGCCCCGCCAGGCGATTCAAAAGTTTTGGTTCGCTCGTAGCCGAGATAGTTTTCCGACGACTTCAGGTCATCCCAATCCGCGGCGGCCTCCAAGCCACCGGTGACGACCGGGGTCGACGTGCGACTCACGCCGCCGGAGCCTGCCTCTGCCAGCAATAGTTGAACGACGAGGTCCGATTGAGCGTAGTTGCCTTCGCCGAACTGATGATGCCGAATTCGCCCTTGCCCATCGATGAAATAGAGGGCCGGCCAATACTCGTTGTTGAAAGCCCTCCATATCGCGTGGTTGCTATCAACCGCGACCGGGTAATCCACGTTCAGGTCCCGGACAGCGCGGCGGACGTTGCCGATATCCTTTTCGAATTCGAACTCCGGCGAATGCACGCCGATCACCACAAGTCTATGATTTCTGTACTTCTCCGCCCAGGCGCGCACGTAAGGAAATGTGCGCAGCCAATTGATGCAGGTGTAGGTCCAGAAACTGATGAGGACGACCTTTCCACGCAGCGCGGCGGTCGTGAGCGGAGGCGAATTGAGCCACTCCGTCGCGCCGCCGAGAGAGGGCATTTGGCCTTTGACGGGCAATTGAAACATCGCTGGCATCGTCAAACGCCCCGCGCTCTCATCCACAATCATTGTATTGGGTCGCGCGTTCGCCGAGCCGACTGCGAGAGGTTCGGCGCCGGCAAGGCTCATGACCGCGCTACCCAAAAAACGGCGGCGTTGAAGATCGATTTCGTCGAATCTCTTGACAGTTTCCATCGGAGAGATTCCGCCCTTAAATGTTGATCCCGCGACTACGGTTCACAATGGATTTTGCCGGAACAGTTCGGCCACCAGCGCGGAGTCGAGATAGGCCCGCACCTCGACGATGGTCTGGCCGTCCCAGCGGGTCACCCAGCAATAGTGATTGTCGAATCGCATCCCATCTCGCGCTAGTGCATTGGAGATCAGCTCGACGACCGCGACATCGTCCGCGACAACGACATTGGTGACATGCAGCTGTGTGCCGCCGACGAGCACTTTGGCAAGTTTTTCGAAAGTACCCGCCAGAAATGCGACCTTGGAACAATAGAGTCCGGCGAGGGGATGAGTACCCATAACCGTCCAGTCGACATGATTTGCAACGTGCTCGAAGAATGCCTCGCCGTCACCGCGTTCGAGGCCCCCAAAGATGGCGCGCACAGTTTTCTCATCGATGTTCACGACATTACGTCTCGCTTTCCAGAGGGTTGACGAGGTGACGAATCTTGGCCGCTATTCCATTTGAACTTGAACAGGTTTCTGCAGCACGGAGCCTCCGGCCGGCGCAATCACAAGGTAGCGACGGTCGACCTTTGCGGTGTTGTGCACGACTTGGCGGATCGGCCCGACGGCGTTGACGATGGCGGAGCCTGCCGGATTGGTAATGAATGACGCCAAAGGCTCCATCGCTCCCGATCCATCCGGGCGCGCCGCAAGTGCCAGGACATATTGCTTTCTCGGTTTGAGGCCGGTGACTGCCGCCTCCAAAACCTGCGCGAGCCCTTGATCGAACAGCGCAACGCTTGTTGGCGCCCTACCGCCCGTCATACCGCTTGGCGCGAGCCGGAGATGCGCGGCCAGCCCCGCGATCCCGAGGGGTTGCAGGTTTTGCGCGCCATCGCCTTCGGGCACCGCATCGGACACATAAACGAGCGCCTGCGGACCTTGGCCGATCGGACTGGTTGCGATCACTTTATTGGTGAGTGTATCGATCGCGACAACTTCGTCGGCGTTCTCAAGTCCGACATAGACACGCGTCCCATCGCCCGACGGCCAGATTCCATGCGGCAGATCGCCAACCGGAATCGTGGCAACCTGTTCGAAATTGTCGGTGCGGAATACTTTGATCTCGTTCAACCCGCCGATGGTCACATAGGCGAACTGACCGTGCGCATTGCGCACAAAATTGACGTGATTGCTGATGGGGCCGGTGTCGAGCGTCTTGAGAATCGTGAAGGGGGGACGCGCATCGAACACTTGCGTCTTGCCAGTGTCTTTCAGCGTGAACCACACCTGTGTGCCGTCCGGTGTCGCGGCGATATTGGGACAAAACGGGCTGGCCTGCACGACCTTGCCGACAATCAGATGATCAACGACGGTGATGACATCGGTCTCGGGCGTGAAGGACGAGCAGACATAGCCATACTTGCCGTCCGGCGAGAAGATCGTCATGCCCGGACCGCTGGGAACGACGATCCGCGTCTTCTCTTCATAGGTTTTGCCATCCAGCACGTCGACATAGTTTTCGCCGCGCACGGTGACCCAGACTTCACTGTCATCCGGCGTGAAGAAGGCCTCATGTGGAGACCGTCCGACATAAGAAACGTGCTTGACGATATTGCTTGCCGTGTCGATGAAATTGACCGCATTCGAGCCGATCGCCACGACCGCGATGGTGCGGTGGTCGGACGAGAAGCCCATGCCGTGCACCAGGAGCTGCCCTGTGTAGAGCGGACTCAGGTTCGCAGGTAGCGGCTCTCCCAACCGGATGACACCGAGCAATCTGTTGCTGGCTGGGTCGGTGACGGAAACTGTGTTCGAATATTGCTCGGCCGCATACACGCGGTCGCGGTGGCTGACCGGGAAATCGGGTGCGGAAGCCGCATACGGTGCCTGACCGGCGAGAGCCGACCCAGCGAGGACAGTGCTCGCCGCCGCCGCAAGAATGAATCGAGAGCGTCTCATCTGTTTCTCCTAGTTTCCACTCGTGACGCGAGGCATCGATGGGGACGGGATTGATGGCGGAAGTTGCTCGCCCACTGCCAAGCGCATCGCCGCGATTTCCTGTTGCTGGTCCACAATAATCTCTTGCGCGATACGCCGGATTTTTTCGTTGCGGCCGAAACGCAGAACTGCGATCGCCATATCGATGGCGCCCTGGTGGTGCGGCACCATCATGTCCACGAAATCGCGATCGACATCGCCAGTGGGCTTGACCGCCATACCGATCATCATTCTTGTCATCGCGGCATCGTTTTCCGCGACATAGGCCATCTCGACTGCTGGCGTCGATCGGGCAGTAGAGGTACGCGGCGCCGTTGCGTGATCCGAGGCGAACGATGAAATTCCCAACGCAACCGCCATACCCGGCATGACTCGACAGATTGAATGCCAGACGATCATGTGACGCTCCTTTAGGACGACCCGCTCAACCCAGATTGCGCAGGGAACTTAAGCCCGCACGAACTTCCTCTGAATAAAGTTGCGGCTGCTCCCACGCCGCGAAGTGGCCGCCCACGGGAAGCTTGTTGTAATGAATGAGCTTGGGATACGCTTTCTCCGACCAACTGCGCGGAGCGGTATAGATCTCGTCCGGAAAGGCGCTCACGGCCACCGGGACGGCGGTGACGCCCTTCACGTCGAAGAAGCCCTTCGTCGCCGTGGAGCTGTAGTCCCAATAGGATCGCGCCGCAGACACCGCCGTATTTGTCAACCAGTAGAGTGTGATGTTGTTGAGGACATCATCCCGCGTGAGGCCTTCGGCTTTTCCATCGAATGAACGTGCGATGAGTTCGTAGCTGCGCGCATCGTGATCGAGCATCCACGCGGCGAGGCCGACCGGCGAATCCGTCAGCCCGGTGAGCGTCTGCGGGCGGAGTGACATCTCGTCGGCGTAACCCAGACCTTTCTTGTAGAAGAAGTCCAGCTGGTTCCATGCGTTCCGTTCCTCGGCAGAGAGCCCGGCCGGCGCGGGTTCGTGGAAATTGAGTGCCCTGGAATCGTCAGCTGGAACGGTTCCAGGCATGTTCGTGTGAAAGCCGAGCAATTCCGGAGGTGCCTGCACGCCCAATTCGTCGCCGACTTGCGCACCCACATCGCCGCCCGCCGCCACAAAGCGCGTGTATCCAAGGCGCTTCATCAGCGTAACCCATGTACGTGCGATGTGGGGAATGTCCCAGCCTGTGGTGATCGGCTTGCTCGAGAATCCGTAGCCGGGCAGCGACGGAACAACGATATCGAACCCGTCCGATGCGCTCCCGCCATGGGCCGTGGGATTGGTAAGCGGATCGATGATCTTCAGCTGCTCGATGATCGAGCCGGGCCACCCATGCGTAACGATGAGCGGTAACGCATTTTCATGTTTCGAACGGACGTGGATGAAATGAATGTCGAGGCCGTCGATTTCCGTGATGAATTGCGGCAACGCGTTCAGCTTGGCCTCGATCTTTCGCCAGTCATACTCCGTCTGCCAGTAGCGCGCGAGTTTCTGAATCGTCGCCAGTTGTACGCCTTGCGACGCATCCCTGACCGTTTCCATATCGGGCCATCGCGTTGCCGCGATGCGGCGGCGGAGGTCGACCAGCGCATCTTCAGGAAAACTTACTTGAAATGGGCGGATCGTGTTGCTTGCCGATGCTGTGCCCGTTAGCGAAGAAGTGAGGCCCAGCGCGCCCGCTGCCGCAGCGGCAGCAAGTATTGTGCGGCGATTCGGTGTTGACGAAAATTCGGCCATGATCAATTTCCTTTGAGGAATCGCGTGGTGAGGGCTTTCGCCTGCGATCATGAACCTATCGTCGATGTCGCGATCACTCTTTGCCAGAATTGCTGTGGCTTTCCCCGGATTGCTCCATTCGGCGCATCGCGCTGTTGGCCGCCTCACTCCAAATAGAGTCCCGTTTGCAAAGCTGTTTCGACTTTCCGTTCGTTCTCTTGCGATTTCGCAAGAAACAACACGTCACAGTGCATACGTCCAATTTCGCCAACGACGTTCGGGCTAGCTTGAATCGTAGGCGTGCAGTTTGTGCACGCAACCGGGGAGCGCGAGCCCGTCGTGTCGATCCCGGAAGACGGGCTGCGTTGGAGGTCGAAGTGTTGAGTAATCAGATCAGAGTAGAATCAGGAAATAGCTCGTCATCGACAATTGCACGAGGAGATGCCGTATCGTCGCTTGTTCTCCGCGAGCTTCAGCATCGAATGGCAAACACGTTGACTGTGCTGCATGCGAGTCTGAGGCGCGAATTCGCGAGAATCACCGATCCCGATCTCAAAGAGGCTGTGCGCCGGCACGAAACACAAATCATGTCAGTCGCTGCGCTGCACCGCTTTTTCGCCAACAGCGCCGGCAACGGCGAGATTTCGGCGGAAGCTCACTTTCAGGCGCTGAGTGCGGTGCTAAGCCGGTCTGTCCTCGCGCCGCTGGGGTTGCATTGCGAGACCTTCGTGGACAAGGGTTTTCTGTCAGCGGAAAAATGCGAGTGGCTAGGCCTGATCGTCGCCGAACTCGTGATAAACGCAGCCAAGTACGCCTTTCCGGACGGTGACTGCGGCCGGGTTCGCATTGAAATCCTCGCTTGCGATGCGTGCTGGTGCTGCACGGTTTCTGACAACGGCGCCGGGATGCAGAGCTTATCCAGAGGAAGCGGATCGAAAATTCTCGACTGTCTTATCGAAGCACTCGACGGACAATTGGCCGTACGCACGGGCCCTGACGGCACGGCAATCTCAATCCTATTTGTTGGCTAGCAAAGAATACCGATCGGACAGACCCGATCGAACATCGCAAAGGAGAAATGTCATGGGTTCACTTAGCATCTGGCACATATTGATCCTGGTCGTCGTCGCCGTTCTCTTGTTTGGCGGTCGTGGCAAGATTTCCGACCTGATGGGCGACGTGGCCAAGGGCATCAAGAGCTTTCGACAGGGCCTCAACGAGCCCGAGCCCGGTCGCATGATTGCGTCGGACCATCTCGAAGACGCCTCTACAAAAGAACAGAACGTCGCAAGATAGGGTCGCCCGTAACAACATGTTCGATTTCAGCTGGAGCCATATTCTAATCGTCCTCATCGTCGCCCTGGTGGTGGTGGGGCCCAAAGACCTGCCGAAGCTGATGCGAATCGTCGGTCACTGGCTGGGCAAGGCCCGCGCGATGGCCGATCAGTTCCGCAAGAGCCTCGACGAGATGGCGCGCCAATCCGAACTCGACGAGTTGCGCCAGGAGATCGTGGCGTTGAGGGCAGACCGACCGCTGGCCGATATTCAAAACACATTACATCGGTCGATCCCGCCCCCAGAAGCGATGCGGGCAATCGAGCCGCCTCGTTCGGGAGGCGAACCCGTTGAACTCGTCGCGCCTTCGCCATGAGCGCGCCCACTCTCGCCGACGAGGCTACGATCGACGCGACCAAGGCGCCCTTGATGGACCACTTGATTGAACTCAGGAAGCGGCTCGTCTATTCGCTCCTGGCGCTCTTCGGCTCCTTCATTGTCTGCTATGCCTTCGCGCGACCGATCTATGCGTTTCTCACGCAGCCGCTCGCCAACGCGCTGACAGGCCAGCCGGGCCGGCACCTGATTTACACCGCGCTTTCCGAGACGTTTTTCACTTATGTGAAAGTGGGATTGTTCGGCGGTATCTGCCTGGCATTCCCGATCGTCGCGACACAGGTGTGGATGTTCATCGCGCCAGGGCTGTACAAGCGCGAGCGCAATGGCTTCCTTCCGTTTCTGCTTGCCACGCCAGTGTTGTTCATCATCGGCGCGTGCTTCGTATTTTACGTGATGATGCCACTTGCCATCCGGTTCTTTCTGAGCTTCGAGACGCCAGGCGGTCATGGCGCATTGCCGATACAGCTCGATGCCAAGGTCAGCGAATATCTCGACTTTGTGATGACCCTGATTTTCGCCTTCGGCCTGTGCTTCCAAATGCCGGTGTTGTTGGCGCTTCTGGGCCGCGTCGGAATTATTTGCAGCGCGCAACTGCGCAGCGCGCGCCGCTATGCGATCCTGGGCATCGTCGTGCTGGCCGCGATTATCACGCCACCCGATCCGTTCAGCATGATGAGCCTCGCACTCCCGCTGGTGCTGCTCTACGAGATTTCCATCTGGTGCGTCCGCCTGATCGAGCGCAACCGCACGAAGCAGAATGCTGCCGCGGCTACGGGTGACAAAGTCTAAGTCTCGTCGTTGTACTCGTCTGGATTCGGCGAACAGAAATTCTTTATTCAGCAAAAATCGGAAAACGCCGGTCGGTACCGCCAATAGCTCGCGGGGGTTCTCACCCTATATCCATCGCAACAGAACGCACCTGCTAGAAACGAGCTACGCCGCCTGAAGCAATCGATGTTCGTGAGGAACCTGCAATGACTAAACTTGAAAGAGTTCTGTACACCGCCAAAGTCCACACGACGGGTGGCCGCACCGGATCGTGCCGCAGCTCGGACGGGCGCCTCGACATCAAGCTGTCGAACCCCGGTACGTCCGATAGCGGCACCAATCCGGAACAGCTGCTCGCGGCGGGTTGGTCTGCCTGTTTCGAAAGCGCGATGGCGATTGCCGCTCGCCAAATGAAGATCGTTCTCCCGTCCGACACCGCCATCGATGCGGAAGTGGACCTCGACGTATCGGGAGACGGGTACTTCCTTAGGGCTCGTCTCAATGTTCGTTTGCCGGGATTGGAACGCGCAGTCGCTCAAGCTCTGACGGACGCCGCTCACCGGACTTGCCCTTACTCCAAGGCCGTTCGGGGCAACGTCGATGTTGCAATCAACCTCGCCTGAATTGCCAGGGAGCGTTCGCAGTTCCCACATCGAACAAAGGAATGCTGCAATGAACCGTGCGAAAAATTGCCAAGCGAATACTCACAAGACGGCGCTGTCCGTGAAGCGGTCGCTCCTCTTGTCGTTCGCTATCGCTGCCACGGCGTGTGTCATAACCGCAATGTCCGTTACAGCCGGACGTGCTGGTGACGAAAGATCGCCGATTTATGGCGTCAAGATTCCTTCCGGTTATCGCCAGTGGCAGCTGATCGCCCCGTCGCAGGAGGCGGCCAACCTCAACGAGCTGAGGGTTATTCTTGGAAACGCTGTGGCGATGAAAGCATTTCGAAATAGAACGCTTCCCCTTCCGGATGGCGCGATCATTGCGAAACTTGCCTGGAAGCGCGTTCCGTCCCTCGGAGACGACCGCGCTCTCGGCTCACCCCAGGCGTTCGTTCCAGGTGCACCTACGACCGTTCAATTCATGGTCAAGGACTCGCAAAAATTTGCCGCCACAGGCGGCTGGGGATTCGGCCGCTTCATAGCCGGCAAACCCGTAGACAAGGCGCAGCATGAGACATGCTTCGCCTGCCACGAAGCCAATGCGCAAGGACATGACCTGCTCTTTACGCACTACGCACGCTGAAGACCCGCCGACACGGCACCTTCATCGATCATCGCAACCAACCACAAACAGGAGATACCAATGGATGAGATCAAGAAACCCGAAGAGATAAACCTGCAGCGCCGCAGCTTCTTCGGTACGGCGGCAATGACAGTCGCCGCAGCCCAACTCGGCATGATGAGTTTGGCAAATGCGCAAACCGGCAAGACCAAATCGGGGTCTCTGGCAACAAACGGCCGGGCAACCCACACGTCGTTCGCGTCCCTGAAGCAGATCAACGCGGGCCTCTTGAATATCGGATACGCCGAAGATGGCCCGGAAGACGGCCCCGCGGTCGTGCTGCTTCACGGCTGGCCCTACGACATCTACAGCTTCGTCGACGTCGCCCCCATGTTGGCGGCGAAGGGCTACAGGGTGATCGTGCCCTTTTCGCGCGGCTACGGCTCGACGACATTTCTTTCTGCCGACACAATGCGCAACGCCCAGCAGTCGGCCGTCGCCCTCGACATCATCGCTCTGATGGATGCGCTCAAGATTCAGACAGCGACCGTCGGCGGCTTTGACTGGGGCGGGCGTACGGCGGACGTCTTGGCGACACTCTGGCCGGAACGCTGCAAGGCGATCGTTTCCGTCGGTGGCTATCTGATCAGCACGCCGGAGGGCAACCAGATGCCGTTGCCACCCGAGCCTTCGTTCCTGTTTTGGTATCAGTATTATTTCGCCACGCCAGTCGGCAAAGCCGGCTATGCGAAATACGTCGACCAGTTCAACAAGTTCATCTGGCACCAGGCTTCGCCGAAGTGGAATTTCGACGATGCTACGTACGACCGCACAGCAGCGTCCTTCAACAACCCCGATCACGTTGACATCGTGATGCACGACTATCGCTGGCGGCTTGGCCTGGCCGACGGCGAGCGGAAATATGACGACCTGGAAAAGCAGCTGGCCGCATTTCCTCCCATTACCGTGCCCACGATCACCATGGAAGGCGACGCCAACGGTGCAATCCACGCGCCCAGCGCGGCGTATCGCAACAGGTTCTCGGGCAAATACGAGTACCGCCTCATCACCGGCGGCATAGGGCACAACATGCCCCAGGAAGCCCCGCACGCGTTTGCAGAAGCGATCGTCGACGTCGATCGTTACGGCGTTTGATCGGCGTCGGCCCTGCGGGCTGCACAAAAGTCCGCAGGGCGCCGGCGACGACGCATCTAATAACATTGGAGAAAATTCATGACCGACATGAGACAGGAGACGGACAGCCTAGGTGTTGTCGAAGTATCCGCCGACAAGCTTTGGGGCGCGCAAACACAGCGTTCCCTGGAGCATTTCAGCATCGGGTCGGACCTGATCCCGCGCGAAATGATCACAGCCTACGCCACTTTGAAAAAGGCCGCGGCAATCGCGAACCACGACGGCAAGCGACTTGACGAACTACGCTATAGGCTCATCGTTCAAGTATGTGACGAGATCCTCGCGGGCCAGCATCGCGACATGTTTCCGCTACACGTCTGGATGACGGGTAGCGGCACCCAGTTCAACATGAACGTCAATGAAGTGATCTCCAATCGCTGCTGCCAGCTTGCGGGCACGTCGCTCGGAAGCCATGCGCCGGTTCATCCCAACGACCATGTCAACATGGCGCAATCGTCCAACGATTCGTTCCCGTCAGCCATGTGCATTGCCGCCGCAGTGAACGTGATACAGCGCCTCGTTCCCGCGGTCGCCGCGCTCCGCGACGCGATTGCCGCGAAATCGCAAGCTTGGGACGACATCATCAAGATCGGGCGCACCCATATGCAGGATGCCACGCCGCTGACCTTGGGTCAGGAATGGTCGGGTTATGTGGGCATGCTATCGGACAATCTGGATCGGATCGAAGGGGCCCTGTCGGGCATCTACCGATTGGCGCTCGGTGGCACGGCAGTTGGTACCGGCATCAATTCAGCGCCGGGCTTTGCGGAAGCGGCTGCCGATCAGATCGCGAGACTTACCGGCCTGCCTTTCGTCACGGCGCCTAACAAATTCACGGTGCAGGGCGCACATGACGCACAAGTCCATCTTTCGGGAACGCTGCGGACGCTGGCGGTGTCGCTCTACAAGATTGCGAATGACATTCGATTGATGTCATGCGGTCCGCGCGCCGGTTTCGCGGAACTGATCATTCCGGAGAACGAGCCGGGTTCCTCGATCATGCCCGGCAAGGTCAATCCGACTCAGTGTGAGGCGCTCGCGATGATTGCCGTGCAGGTGATGGCCGACGATGTCGCGGTGGGCTTCGGCGGTGCGGGAGGTTATCTCGAAATGAACGTCTACAAGCCGCTGATCATTTTCAACGTCACACATTCCATTACGCTCATGACGGACGGCTGCGTGAACTTCCGAAAATTTCTGATCGAGGGAACGAAGCCCAACCTTAAGAAGATCGCCGAATATGTCGAACGCTCGCTAATGCTGGTGACGGCGCTTTCTCCGGTCATCGGTTACGACAAGGCGTCGAAGATCGCCCATTACGCCATCGAAAACGATCTGACCTTGAAGGCGGCCGCTTTGAAATTGGGGTTTGTGACCGAGGCCGAATTCGACCGGGTCGTGGATCCCAGGAAAATGGTGAAGCCTTACGTGGCCGCCGCTCCGGCGACAGCGCACGCGGCGTGACACTACCATGTCGAGCGGCAAACGCAGCAATCTCGTCCTTTCCTTCGCGCGCACGTTGTTCGTGAACGGACAGGCCACAGACCAGACAATTAGCGCGGCCGAGCGGCTCGGTCGTGCACTGGGCCTCAGCGCGATTCTCATGGCGCGCTGGGGCGAGTTGCAGATTCAAACCGGCGGCGAAGTTGCCACTCTTATCGCTCAAGTCGCGGCAGAACCTACCGGCGTGGATATGGAACGTGTCGCTTCGACGATGCGCGCCATAGAGAATTTCGAGTTGGGACGCTTATCGCCCTGCGCCGCAGTAGAGACGATCGAGGCAATCTCGAAAGCACCGCCGGCTCCGACTTGGTTCTTCGCGCTCGCGGCGGCCGCCGGCGCCGTTGCATTGTCGGTGATATTCGGCGTCGAACATTTCGCTCCGGTGGTTGTGATTTTTGTCAGCGCCGGCGTCGGCGCGCTCTTGCGCCGCGGCCTGGCGCGGCTGAGCGACAACCTATTTATCCAGCCGTTCTGCGCGGCGCTGCTCGCAGGCATCATCGGCGCGATATCGGTTCGTTACCAGTTGAGCTCCTCGCTGCGCCTCGTTGCCGTTTGCCCCTGCATGGTGCTCGTGCCGGGACCGCATTTCCTGAACAGCGCGTTGGATTTGATCGGCGGACGTCTCCGTCTTGGCGTGGCCAGGCTGATCTACGCTGGACTCATCGTCGTCGCGATCTCGACTGGATTGCTGCTTGGCCTGACGATTTTTGGCGCATCGCTGCCAGTCGATCCAGTGGGTCGAACCGTCCCCTTATGGCAGGACGTCATTGCTGCGGGTGTCGCCGTTGCCTCTTACAGCGTTTTCTTCTCGACGCCTCTGAGCATGCTGCCATGGCCCGTCACGGTGGGCATGCTGGCTCACGCCTTGCGGTGGGCTGCGATCACGCTGCTCGGTTTCGGCGTCGCGATCGGCGCTTTGGTCGCCTGCGTCGCCGTTGGCCTGGTGCTGACACCCGTATCTCGTCGTTCGCACATGCCGTTCGCCGCAATCGGCTTTGCCGCGGTCGTGTCGATGATGCCGGGCGTCTACATTTTCAGGATGATGAGCGGCTTGCTGCAAATTGCGAGCGGCACACAGACCTCCTTGTCGCTGGTGCTGGGAACTATCTCTGCCGGAACGACGGCTTCGACCGTCATCTTGGCAATGAGCCTCGGCCTCATTATTCCCAAGATCGCGATCGAGCGTCTCAGCAACCGATTGGAACCTGCGAATGTCGTGGGAGCGGCGCGGCATGTTCGCGTTCGCTAGAATCTCCGCCGGGCACCCGGATATCGCGACGGACGACGCGGCAGAACTGTTGCGCCTTGAGGTCCGCCTGCCGCCACTGCTCAGCGTGATTGCGGGAATGGTCGACCTCACGGGCTTCCTGACCCTTGGCCATATTTTTACGGCGCACATCACAGGCAATCTCGTGGTGGCCGCTGCCGCAGCCCTGCGTGGCGGCCCGATCAATGTTGCGCAGGTCTTGGCCATTCCCATTTTTATGCTGGCGCTGGCGGCCGTCTGGCTGGTCGCGCACGTATCACGCCGACGCGGTCCGAGCCTGGCGCGGCTGCTGCTCGTGGTTCAATTTGTGTTGCTCGTTATAGTCCTGATTTTCTGCGTCATCACCACGCCGTCTGCAGATCCACACGGGCTTACGGCTGGAGTTGCCGTAATGATCGCTGTTTCCGCGATGGCTTGTCAGTACGCGCTCCTCCGTCTGGCGATTCCCGGCGCGATTTCGACGGCCGTAATGACCGGCAATTTGACCAACACCGTGTTGTCGCTGATGGATTTGCTGGCTGTGCGGCGTCAATTGCTGCCGGTCGATGCGGGTCGCCTGAGAAGATCGCTGCATCTTCTGCTGGGCTTCCTCTTTGGCTGTGTCGTTGCGGCGCTCGCGGTCTCCCTACTTGGCGACTGGGCCTGGTCGGTTCCTGCCGCGCTGGCAGCCGCCGCGATCACAGTGCGCTAACCGCCGGTTCAGCACCCCCACGCGAGCGGTTCGCGATGCTGCTGTTAGTTCCTATGAGCGGGCGTTAGGACCTACGAGAATCAGGCTTTCCGGGAGGACAAT
>Ga0302315_10003021_pt1 | contig 15486 bp, 5 predicted proteins | sample III_Palsa_N3_1_FD_200532 | JGI IMG/M metagenome (GOLD analysis project Ga0302315, IMG submission 200532) | Peat permafrost microbial communities from Stordalen Mire near Abisko, Sweden - III_Palsa_N3_1 | ecosystem: Environmental > Terrestrial > Soil > Palsa > Peat permafrost | place: Sweden... | reverse complement strand
TGTTTTCTATCGTAATAGATAATGATTTTGGTTTGTTTGCCACAATTGATCTTCGGTATGTAAAGAATAACGGCCAATTCTGCACCATTATAACTAAAATTGAAACGTTTGCCGTTTACCAACACCCTTTCCGGAATTTCTGAGCCGTAAAGTTTTAGCTCGTAGTTCTTTTGGCGTTTAATGCCTTTGTAATTACCTGTACGTGGCAGAATAGTGATAGTCTTGGTACGGTTAGCTGTTGCAGCAATAATACGGGTAGTGGCGTATGCTTTATCATAATGCTGGTCGTCGCCATTATCCTCATATAGCATAGCGGCACCTGTTTGATCACCGGGAAAAACTGCTATAATCTGTTTATCGGGTTCCCTTTGCAACGTGGTTATCGTATCGGGGTACATTGGGATAATAGAACCGGCTTTAAGATAGATGGGGTATTCGGTCAAGGGAAAGCTGCGTAGAACAATTTGGCCTCCCTTGAGTAGAGTTCCCGTATGCCATTCATACCAGTCATTGCCTGGTGGAAGCCAGACACTGACTTGAGACAGGCCGTTTTTCATGGGTTCACCGATTGGTGCAACCAGGATATCGTCGCCGAACATGTATTCGGATGAGTTGCTATAAGATTGTTCGGCCCGGGGATAATCATAATAAAGAGGCCGGCAAAGCGATATGCCGGTGTCATAAGTTTTACGCGCCATCGTGTAGATATAAGGCGCCAGTTGGTAACGTAGGCGGATTGCCTGGATGAGTGCATCAAACGCATCCCCATGGAAGTTCCAGATCTCTTTGTTCAGTGTAGGACTTTTAGATGAGTGCGTGCGAAAGATAGGACTGAGCGAGCCATATTGTACCCAGCGCGTGTATAATTCCGGATCGATACCGCTTTGACCAGGCAGGGACTGGTGGCCGCCGATATCGTGACTCCAATAGCCATACAGCACATTTGAAGCAGTATTAGTAAAATAGGGCTGGTAAGCCAGCGATTTCCAAGAGATGTAAGTATCGCCAGAGAAGCCGATCTCGTATCGATGGTTGCCAAGGCCACCCCAGCGATGGTAGATCAATGGGCGCTTATCCGTACTGTGCTGCATGTCGGTAAAAAAAGTATAGTTCAGCCACCATACATTATCCAGTTGGGGAATGCCCTTATCGGCCACCCATTGCTGCCAGTCGAGCCACCAAAAGTCAACGCCATCCTTTTGCAATGTATGCAGGGCATTGTTAAAGAGCGCGGTCATGAACTTTTTATCCGAGCCTGCATAGGGAATGATCCTATGTCCAACGGTATCAGTTCCTGTGGATTTAGCAATGGCCTTGTAGCTTGGTTCTTCCGGCGCGATACCATACGCAGTATGCAAATTCAGGGTAACCTTCAACTTTTGTTCTTTAGTCCAGTATAGGAATTGTTTGTAGTCAGGAAAATAGGTTTGGTTAAAACTCCAGCCAGTCCATCGATCCTTACTAAACTCGTTATGCCAGTCCATATCGATTACAAGGACATCCAAAGGAATGCGATATTCGTGAAAATGATCTACGAGATCTCGCAACTCGTTATCTGAATAAGCCCAGTAGCGTGACCACCAGTAACCAAACGCATATCTCGGTGGCAGGGGTACTTTACCGGCAATTTGCGTAAAATTCAATAGGGCTGATTTATAATCATGACTATAACCCATAAAATACCAATCTTGTGCTTTGTTATACGTCTTCGTTTTTACCCATGGCCAAGGGCTACTGTCAAATAATAAATCATAACTGTCATCGAGGAGCGTCCAACCGTCTTTGGCTAGCAGGCCGGGTTCCAGGTCCAGGTGCTTTTTTAAATAGAAGTCGGAATCACCATCCATACGATCAAGTGTCCGGTAGGTACCTTTCAAGTTTTCCTTTTGAACCGCGCCGGGCTTCCAGCTAATAGGATATGACTTGTCTTTCGTATAAGTGATGTACAGGTTGTCTTTGGTAAAACGGCCGGAGTTGAGCTTGTATCTCATTTCCAGCGCAGCTGTGTTTATTATTAACCAGCCATTCGATAAAGTATGGGTAAAGGCCGGTACTGGCAGTCTGCGATTGATGACAATGAATGTGGCGGCATTATTGAATTTACAGGTACTGTCATATTCCATACGGATGGTTTGCGGAGTCAGCACGGTGAAGCGGGCAAATCCGCTAATTATGATGGCTTTTGGATTGGCAACAGGGTTGTTCTGCGCGTTTGCTCTTAGCATGATACCCATCAGCATACTGACCCACATGAACAAAAAAATAATTTTATTACGCATGATTTTTAAGATAAAAGCGGGCACCCGCATGGCGCAGGTGTCCGCAAACTAAACTGATTCAGCTTATTAATTTAAGTTGGGATTGATCTGTATATCTACAAAAGGTATTGGCAAAAAGTAATCCGCCTTGGTGATGCCGTTGATCGGCTGCAGATCTCCCGGATTTTTGTTGGCGTTTGCCGACTCCACCAATTGCAGCCGGACCAGATCAAACCAACGGGTATATTCACCCGCAAACTCCCAGGCTCTTTCCTGTACGACAGCATTTTCAAAATCGGTAACCGATAAACCGCTTAACGGCGGCAAACCTGCCCTTACGCGGATGGCGTTGACAGCAGCATATGCATCTGAACTTACAGCACCTGTTGCACGTGTCTGCGCTTCAGCAAAAGTGAGCAATGTTTGCGCATAGCGCAGCAATACCAAAGACATACTTGTGGCTGAAGTCAGGTAGTTTGGCACTGGTGTATTCACCCTGAATTTCTGATAGTAAGGATGCCTGGTTTGTCCGTCTTGCCACGGAATCATACCATTCCCGGTAATAAACGTTGTATGAAAGGTAGCGTCCTTGCGCGGCCCGGCCGGGAAATTATTAAAGAAATTGATTTCGCAAAAATAATCGTCCCAGCCTCCTTCATCACCGGGCGTTGGCGATTTGCCATAAACGCTGTTAGGATTACCGGCCGCGGCATCAAACTCAAATTCAAACTCAGCCTCTGGAGTATTGATGGCCGTAGAAGTCCCTGACCATAAAGTGGACAGATCAGGCACCAGGGCAAAACCGTAAAGGGCCTTGTTGTTAATGACCGATTGAGCGGTAGCGGCAGCCAGCGTATATTTACTTTGATCATTGATCGGATAACCGCCTTCCATTAAGTAAACCTCGGCCAATAATGCCATCGCTGAACCTGCATTCGGCCGGCCAGGCGCGGGCTTGTTGAACGGCAGTAGTTGTTGCGCTTGCTGGAGATCGTTTTCAATCAGCTTGTATATAGCGGTCGCCGGACTTTTGGTAATGCTAAGCAAGCTGGAATTATAGGTCGAGGTGGTAACTAAGGGGATATTATTAAATAAACGCACGAGCCAAAAATAGCTGAATGCTCTTAAAAAATACGCTTCGCCGGCTAACTGGTTGACTGATGTGACGGGCCCGGCTGTACTTTTATAATTATTGATGATATTGTTCAGGTTAAAAATAGACTTATAACAACCGAGCCATATAACGGGCGTACGGCCGTTGGTATTGGTTACGTCAAACTGATCCATTTGCCTGAAATCCTGCTTGTTACTTGCCGGGTGCGTTGTTAGGTCGTCAGACCCCATCAGTACAGCAACAACTGCCGATGAGGCAAAGCCCGAAGTATAGCCATTTTTCAGGGGCTCATAGGCGCCAAGCACTGCTGCCTGAAGGCCGGGCAACGTATTGATAGCTGAATTCCCTGTTAATTGCCCCTTGGGATTTTGCTGCAGCGTTTTGGTGCAGCCATTGAATAGTAATGTAACTAATAGTGGGAGAAGTATCTTTTTCATAATTAAAATTTAGCGGTTAATCCTACAGTTAGTGTTTTGGCATTGGGGTAAGACCCATAATCGATACCCTGATTGACGTCGCCACCTGGGGCGGAAGTCACGCTGTTGGTCTCCGGGTCGAAGCCTTTATAATGTGTAATAGTAAAGTAATTGGTGGCACTGACAAACACGCTGGCATCCAATTTCTTTAACAACTCCTTTGGAAAATGGTAAGCTAGTGCAATGTTTTTCACACGGGCAAAATCACCACTCTCAAGGAAACGGGTAGACTGTATGTAGCTCTGATTTGTCGTGCTGAAAGCAGGTATATTTGAAGTTTCGTTCACTCCAGGGATATAGCGGTTTTGGATTGCCGCTATGGTTGCCTGGCGAATATCCGAATTGGCGGTGATGCCTGCACCATAGGAGTAATCCAGTTTATCATAACCGGTAAGCGCTTCTACAAATACATTTAAAGTGAAACGCTGGTAAGAGAAATCATTATTCCAGCCGTAACTGTATTTAGGTAGGCCATTGCCCATCGCATGATAATCACTGCCGTTAATCAGGTGGTCACCATTTAAATCAAGGTATCTTGAATCCCCGGGTTTATTACCATAAAGGGCTGCCTGCGTGGCTTGATCCGGTTTCCAGGTGCCCAGATAGGTAAGGCCCCAGTATTCACCAAGTGGTTTGCCCGGCATGAGTACAAACTCTGACTGGGTGGACAAACCGGAACCAACATCAGAACCGGTGAACATCATGTTTTGACCATTGGCTAAGCTGATCACTTTATTATTTAACAATGAGAAATTTAAGGAGGTAGTCCATTTGAACCTGCCAGTGATTAGATCCCCGGTCAGAGAAAAATCCCAACCCGTATTGGCGATCTTACCTACATTGGAGAGGATCGACCCCCCGCCGAGGTAATCCGGTACGGTTACCGGTAGCAACAGGTTACTTGTTCTCTTATTATAGTAATCTGCGCTAAAAGAGAGATGTCCTTGTAGGAATGTGGCATCAAGGCCAGCATCTGCCTGGCGGGTTGTTTCCCACTTCAATTGCGGATTGCCCGGGTTACCCAATACTAAGCCCGGTGTCACAGTGCCGGAAGTAAAACTGGTGGTGACGTTGCTATAAGTGGTCAGGGTTTGATAGGGATTTATGGCCTGATTGCCGGTCCAGCCGTAGCTGGCGCGCAGCTTCAGGTTATCGAACAGGTTAAGTTTTTTGATAAATTTTTCGTCGGACAATTTCCAGCCAAGTCCTAATGACGGGAAAACGCTGTACTGATCACCGGTGCTGAATTTGGAAGAGCCGTCCCTTCTGACAGAGAAGGTAACCAGGTATTTGTCATTATAAGCATAGTTGATGCGGCCGAGCAAAGACTCCAGCCCATAGTTCGTGTAAGTGGTGCCCAGGCCGTAGCTACTGGCAAGGGCCAGGTTATAATACTGTAAATTAGGATAGGTTAGATTGAAAGCCGAGCCACTGAAGCCGTTCGCATAATAGGATTGCACTTCATAAACAGCAGTGACGGTTAAATGGTGCACCCCGTTAAAAGTATTATCGTAGGTCAGGTTGTCGGTCTGCTGAAGGCTGATACCTTCGAGCGAAGAGCGGGTCGCACTCGGGGAGCCCTGGCTTACACTCGGGCCTGCATAACCCATTCCCTGGCTGTTCATGTAATTGACGCCACCCGTCACCATTAAACTCAGGCCTTTAACAAATTCATATTTCATGTCAAGTATCCCATTAAGTGTAGTGTTAACAGTCCGTTGGTCCTGATCGGTTTCCAGCGCTACAGGGTTATTAGAGATGGAACCAACAGGATCATTTAAGGTGTAATTCCCAAATGCATCGCGTTCAGGTGTGGTAGGCGCCCAGGCGATAGCCTGCGTAACCGGCGACTGGCGGCCCAGGTTACCGTTCAGGTTTGTTCCGTCAAGACGGGTTGCATAAAAATTGAATTCAATAGAAAACTTATCCGATACCTTACTGGCGGTATTGCTGCGCAGGGCGTAGCGTTTTAAAAATGAATTATTCAGGATACCGTTCTGGTCAAGATAGTTGGCCCCGATTAAATAAGTTGTTTTTTCCTGTCCGCCGGAAATATTCAGCTGGTATTCCTCAGTAGGTGTTGTGCGGAATACCAGGTTTTGCCAGTTTGTGCCGCCATTTACCTGGAACTGGGCAATTTGCTGCGGCGAAAAAATGGCAGATGTCCCGGTTGCTGCGGCATTGGCGTTAACGGTAGCAGCATAGTCCGCCGCGTCTAACAGGTCGAGCTTTTTCAGCACACTGGCAGAGGACACCTTTGCTGTAAAAGATACGGCAGTTGCGCCTGCTTTCCCTTTTTTGGTAGTGATTAATACTACGCCATTGGCGCCGCGACTGCCATAAATAGCAACTGCAGATGCATCTTTGAGCACTTCGATAGATTCGATGTCCTGCGGATTAATCGTAGTATAATCGGCCCCTACAAAACCATCGATCACATACAGTGGATTATTATCACCCTGTATAGAATTGTCGCCGCGGATACGGATCGAAACATCGCCCCCAGGCGCGCCGGAATTGGTCACCACGTCTACACCTGACGCCCTGCCCTGTAAAACCTGTGCTACCGAGGTCACCGGCTGGTCCTGGAAATCTTTCGCTTTTACTGAGGACAACGCACCTGTAAGATCGCCTTTGCGCTGGACTCCATAGCCGATCACGACGACTTCGTTCAGATCAGTCTGACTTGATTCCATTACGATATGTAATGGCTGTTGGCCTGTTACCGTTACCTCGAGTGTTTGTGAGCCAACCTGCGAACAGACGAGGATAGCTCCTTCGCCCTTTACCGATAGTTTAAAACTGCCGTTAATGTCAGTCGCGACACCGTTTATCGTCCCCTTTTCGGTTATAGACACACCGGGCAACGGTGTACCTTTGCTGTCTACAATTTGACCGGTAATGTGCAAGGATTGCGCAGTCACCATAAAGGGCAACAGCAGCAGCAGCAACAAGCTACCTTGTTTTGTGAATAAAGATTTAATCATCATAAAAAATTTGGTAAATAATTAGTTGGTTAAGAAACAGCACAATTTTAGGCAACCGCAAAACCAATGAAGGAGTAGAATCCTAAAAAAAAAGGTAGAAATTCATAAAATTTAAATCACCGATCGGCCACTCTTTTTCCAGAAATTGATTTTAAGCGCACATCACGAGCATTGATTCTTGCTTTGTAAACCTTCCATATAGGCTGTCGCCGTTCTTAAACCAAAAACAGGTATTCCCTTTCACACTCAAAATTGAAAAAAGAGTAGTTTACAGAAAAGATAGGAATTGCTAAATCAAAAAGCATATGCTGTTTTGCCGTCATTTAAGAAAACACGCCTTTTCTTTTAAGAATTTACCCCCCTTCCCAAACGCACGGGACTAACTTAGCTGCCAATAAATTACTTTTTTATAAACCAATTTTTCCTGAATTAAGATGAAAAGAATTTTAAATTTGATCCCATTTATGGTGATCGCATGTCTTAGCGCATGCACAAAGGACCAACAACAGCCTACAGAAACGTCAAAAGCCAACATTTTCCGGGTAACAAACCGCGCGGCTCAAGTAGTGGGTAATAGCTATTATATTGACCCTAATGGCAATGACAGTAACAGCGGAACAAGCACTACAGCCGCGTGGAAAACAATTGCAAAGGTTAACAGTCAAACCTTTATGCCAGGAGACCAACTCTTTTTTAAATGCGGCGGGTCATGGACGGGAAACCTTGTTCTCAATGGCTCAGGAAGTGCTTCGGCCCCAATCGTGGTAAATAAATATGGCAGCGGTAGCAATCCGGTCATTAACGGCGGGGGCACTGCCAATGGTTCAGCTGCGATATTACTTCAAAATGTGTCCTACTGGCAGTTAAATAACCTGGAAATCACCAATACGGTGCCGGCAACATTTCAATATGCAGTATTCGGCATCTTTGTCAATAATACCTCCACAGGTGCCATGACCAATATTGATATTGAATCCTGCTACGTTCATGATGTTAACTCTACCGGCGTGGGCAACGCAAATTACTCAAAAGGCTCTGGAGGTATCTGGTTCAATGGTTTAATCAATAATATATTAGTGCAAAATAATATTATCGATAACTGCGCCATCGAAGGTTTGCGCACCTCTTCAAACACGCAGGCATCGAATGTGGTATTCAATAACAACACAGTTGAAAACATATATGGTGATGGTATTGTGCTGCATGGCGTGACCGGTGGTTCAAAGATCACCAATAATATCGTTTACAACGTTTGTACCAGTAGTGCAGCTAATTTTGCGGCGATCTGGACTTATGCCAGCACTCAGACAGTAGTCTCAGGCAATGAAGTGTATGGGATACAAGGCGGCGGTAATGATGGTGAGGCATTTGACGCCGATATATCGACCAATGGTGACATTTTTGAATATAATTATACACATGATAACAACCGCGGCTTTATGCTTTTTATGCCAAACGCTACAAATATCATCGTCAGGTTCAATATCAGCGCGAACGATGTAAAAGGAGGTAGTAAGCTGTTTAATTTTACAGCAACAGGGAGCAGTAATATGGTTTATAACAATGTGTTTTATTTAACCAATAACATCGCCTATGTTTTTGAGACAGGGCTCAACGGTACATTTAGTAACAATATTTTATGTATCACCGGTTCTTTTACTAATTTTTCGCAGAATGCAATGACCAGCAGCGCCGTGCTTGACAACAACCTCTTCTATCCGGCGCCATCAACTCCACAAATGAGTAATAGCTCACACGCAGGTAATATATATAGCTATAATCCGCAAAGCGATAATCCAAAATTTGTCAACGCCGCGGCTTATGGTATTGGCCGAAGTACAGCCGCCGGGTTTAAGCTTTCCAGTTCTTCCCCATGCATCAACGCCGGTACCGCCATTACAGGGAACGGCGGCTATGATTTCTTTGGAACTGCATTAACCGGAACGCCTGACATCGGCGCAGCTAACTATTAATTGCTCATTAATATTCCGAAGCTAAAGGCTTCGGAATATTGACTATTAAAATAATGAACTATAGCCACCTTTTTATCGCAATCGCCTTTTTTTATTGTTTATCCATCCAGCCAGCTAAAGCGCAACGTCAAAGGCTGGACTTCAATCGCGGTTGGTCTTTTCATTTTGGATATGATACCAGGCAGCAGCCGGCACTTACCTATATTAGCCTGCCGCATACATGGAATAGCCAGGATGCCCCCTCTAAGCAAATTGGATACCTTCGACAAAGCGGCATCTATGAAAAATATTTTAAATATACATCCTTATGGCGCGAAAAGCGGTTATTTCTGTATTTCGCAGGTGCGAATACCGTTGCTACTGTATTTTTAAACGGCCACTGGCTTACGCAGCACAAAGGGGGCTATACAGCTTTTTGCGTGGAAATTACCCGCTGGCTCAATGTCGGAGAGAATCATCTCGAAGTAGATGTTAGCAATGCCTGGCGCCCGGATGTGTTGCCGTTATCGGGCGACTTTAATTGTTATGGGGGATTGCATCGTCCGGTTACGCTGATCGTCACTGGCCAGAACTGCATCACACCGCTTGATTTCGCCTCTCCAGGGGTATATATTACCCCTGAAGCTATCGGCCCCGGCCAAACAAAATTGTCTGTTAGGGTCAAGCTTTCTTTAAAAAAGCTGCAGGGTTTAACCATGCGTATCATAGTGACGGATCGCTGCGGGCGGCAGGTAGCCACCAATAAATCAGCCGTCTATAGGTGCACTGGCCTGGAGCGACATTTACGAATCTTCAAACCACATTTTTGGAACGGAGTGGCCGATCCTTATGAATATCATTTATCCGTGCAGCTTTTAAAAAATAGTATCCCTATAGACGAGGTGAAGCAGGATTTCGGCATCCGCAAATTTACGGTTAGCAGCAACACGGGCTTTTGGCTCAATGATCAGCATATTGATCTGCACGGGGTTGGTTTTCATGAAGATACCAAGGGCAAGGGCTCGTCTATGGATACCGATGACCTGCACAATGATATGACCTTATTGGAAGAACTGGGGGTAAATGCTGTCCGTCTGACGCATTACCCGCACGCGCAGTATTGTTATGACTGGTGTGACCGAAAAGGTGTAGTGGTATGGTCCGAAATACCATTGGTTGGCCCCGGAGGCTACTCGGGCAGCGGTTATAACGCAAGCCCTGCGCTCAGGCAGCAAGCGCGACAGGTTTTGACCGAAATGATCCGACAAAACTACAACCATCCGGCGATTTGTTTTTGGGGCTTGTTTAATGAATTAAAGACAGATGGAGACGACCCTGTCTGTTTTATAAAGCAGCTCGATCAGCTGGCCAAAAAAGAAGATCCTTCGCGTCTGACTACTTGTGCTTCTTTTCTTGACGATGATCATTTTAATCATGTAACAGATCTTATCGCCTGGAATAAATACTACGGCTGGTATGACAGCGATTTAAATAAAATTGGCGCCTGGGCAGATAGAATTCACAGGCTTTATCCAAACAAACCTATTGCTGTGAGCGAATTTGGCGCGGGCGGAAGTGTCAGGCAACATACCCAGCAACTCAGCAGGCCGTCTCCTGAAGGTAGTTTTCATCCCGAAGAGTGGCAAACTGCTTTTCATGAGGCAAACTGGGCTATGCTTGCTAAACGCCCGTTCATTTGGGCCAAGTTCGTATGGGCACTGAAAGATTTCGGATCGGCTATCCGCACAGAAGGTGATACAGCCGGGATAAACGACAAGGGGCTTGTTACATATGATGGCCAAACAAAAAAGGACGCTTTCTTTTTTTATAAGTCAAACTGGAATAATGCCCCAATGGTGTATATTGCAGATCGACGCAATAAACAACGAACCGACCCAATCACAACAATTAAAGTTTACAGCAATCTAAAAGAAGTGGCTTTACGCATAAATGGCAGAATCATAGGAAAAACAATGCCCGACAGCCTCCACCGGGCCTGCTGGAATTTTGTAATACTGCAGAAAGGTTTAAATCTGATCCAGGCATCAGGATGGCTCGATCAAAAAGAATACACCGATTCCTGTACGTGGACATTAATTAATACTAACAGATGAGCCATGCGCAATGCCGTTACCTTCATTTTTATTTATACCCTAACCGCCACTATCTGCCTGGCGCAGCGGGTGGTATTTAAGCATCTAACCGTAGATAACGGACTGTCTAATAACGCCGTGCTGGCAATCACACGGGATGCCAGCGGTTTTATGTGGTATGGCACCCGGCATGGCTTGAACAAATATGACACGCGTGGATTCAAAACCTATTACGCCGTCAGCAGTGATACGACTTCGCTTTCGTCCGATTATATTACTTGTCTTCTTTTTGATGCGCACCAGCGCCTCTGGATTGGTACACGTAACGGACTCAACGTTTATGACCCGTCCCTTGACCGTTTTGAGCATGTTAAATTACCCGGATCGCCAGATATTTCCGGGGACTTGAATATCAGCTCGGTATATGAAGATAAGAAACAAAATATTTGGGTATGGTCTTCTGCAGGTCTTTCAACCGCCACAGGGGGCACCCGTTTCTTCCCCGTCATCGTGCCTTCGTCGGTAGCCGGCCTGGATGAGACCGATACCCGGGTGATCTACCAGGCTCAAAACGGAACTTACTGGCTGGGTAGTTCGGCAGGGCTAACACGAATGAATAGAAAGGATGGTTTTTCTTCTTTCAGAACCTATCGTTGTTCAGTGACTGGCGCCCTGGATGCTGATAATGATTACGTATCCACTATAGCTGAAGACCAGAATCATCATTTGTGGGTAGGAACCGTGCATGGCGGCATTAACGAATTCTTTCCTGATGAAAATCGTTTTGTGCGTTTCCCGGCAAACCAGGGGAATCGGGGTCCTGTAAATAATAGTATTCGGGTTATCGTCCCGGATGGCAAAGGCAACCTTTGGATCGGCACGCAAGGAGGGCTTGACCGGCTCGATCCTGCCAGGCAAGTATTTACAGCATATAGTCATGAACCAGAAGATCAGTACAGCCTAAGTCATAATTCAATTTATGCTATCTACCCGGACCGCACCGGCATTATATGGGTGGGGACTTACTGGGGCGGCATCAATTCGTTTGTTGCCGACAATAATACCTTTTTGGCATACGGAACATTAAAATATCACTCGTCCATCAGCAATAATGTGGTCAGCGCTATCATGGAAGACAACCAGCGTAACCTTTGGATCGGCACGGAGGGCGGCGGCTTAAATTACCTGGAGCGCGACATAGACCGTTTGGAGCTTTATCATTATGATCCCCAGGATTCGCATTCGATCGGCTCCGATCTCATTAAATTCGTCTTTATAGACCACGAAAAAAGGGTCTGGATCGGCACGCATGGCGGAGGGTTAAATCTTTTTGACCAATCATCTCATCAATTTACGCGATACTTTTATAATGAAAACGATCCTGTCACACGCCGCATGGAGTATTTATGTATGCTGGAAAACAATAACGGGGAGTTATGGCTGGGCACTAGCCAGGGTGTACGCATTTTTCAAATGCAGGGCCATACTGCCAAACCTGAAACCTCACCGGTACAGCAACTCATTGGCAAGCGGCATGTAAAAGCTTTTTTAAAAGATGGCGCAGGAAGAATTTGGATCGCTACCTCAGATGGGCTATTTGTTTTTGATCAACGATCGCAAGCGACGCAGGTTATTTCACAAAGGCAGGGTCTGCCAGCAAATGATGTCAATTGCTTGCTTTTGGACCGGCACGACCGGATATGGATAGGTTGTTATTATGGCGGTTTTGGCTATTATGATACACGGACCAATCATTGTCAATTTTTCTCTGTCAAAGACGGACTTCCGGATAATAACGTGTCGGCCATGCTGGAAGATCAGCTGGGGCGTTTATGGATAAGTACCGGAAATGGGTTAGCAAGATACGCTATTGGTACGAGCACCTTTCATAACTATGATAAAAGCGACGGGCTCAGCGCCATTACCTTCAATATTAATGCCTGCTGCAAGACGAGTTATTGGGAGATGCTTTTCGGCGGCTATAACGGCCTGGTCAGCTTTTACCCGTTGGAGATTAAGGACAACGTAACACCGCCGCCCATCGTATTTACCGCACTTCGCGTCGCCGGAAAATTGGTCTCTCCCGGGACTCCAGGATCGGTTCTGACCAACAATATCCAACTGACAAATAAAATCGTATTGCCTTTTCGAAAAAATCTTTTTTCGCTTGATTTTGCTTCACTTAATTACTTCAAATCCGAAAAGAACAAGTATAAATATCAGCTGTTAGGTTTTGACAAAACCTGGATCTTCACGGCCGTTCCATCAGTAACTTATACCAATTTGCCGTCTGGCACCTATACCTTTAAGGCCAGTGGTACAAATAATGATGGTGTATGGGGCAATACGATTTCGCTCTCTATAACAGTTTTGCCGCCGTTATGGCTTACTTGGCAAGCCTGGTTGCTGTACAGTATTTTTTTCGCAGCATTGGTTATCTTGCTGGTACGTTATTTTATTTTACGAGGCCTGCTAAAGAAAGACCGCGAGCTAAGCAGGCTTAAGCTTAACTTTTTTACTAATATATCTCATGAGATCCGTACCCACTTGTCATTGATCTATGGACCGGTTGAAAGGCTGATAATGGACGGCGACAAAAATGAAAGTTATAAACAGCCGCTATTCGTGATTAAAAAAAATGCAGACAGTCTTTTACAACTGGTAAACGAACTGCTGGATTTCAGAAAAGCAGAAACCGGCAATCTTGATCTGACGATGGAAGAAACAAATATCGTAACGTTGGTCCATAGCGTTTTTACATCTTTTTCAGAGGCGTTCGGGTCCAGGCATATCCAGGCAACTTTCAGCAGTTCATCAGGCGAGATACCAGTCTATTGTGACCCGGAACAAATGGAGAAAGTTTTTTATAATATCCTATATAATGCTTATAAATTCAACCATACGCATGGCAAGATAAAAGTGTCTATTACGGAAGCCGGCAGAGAGGTGGTCATCAAGATTGAAGACAATGGAAAAGGGATTGCTACGGAAAACCTGGATAAACTTTTCGACAACTATTTCCAGGAATATGATCATGGAAAGCAAAATACAGGTTATGGAATAGGTCTTGCCTTGGCAAAAAGTATATTGTCTTTGCATAAGGCATCGATCGATGTGGAAAGCACCCAACTGGAGCAAGGCTGCTGGACCTCATTTACCATTAAATTGAAAAAAGGCGCACCGGAACAACCTTTGTCCGAAACGGCTGCGCTAAAGCTGGAAAAGTCTAAAGCCGGCCTTCGGTCAACAATACTGCTGATAGAAGATCACACTGAGGTTCGAAACTTCCTTGCCGAAAGCCTTCTGCAACATTACCGGATATTAACAGCAGCTAACGGCGAAGACGGGCTGGTTATTGCTTTTGACCAACTGCCGGATATCATTATCAGTGATGTAATGATGCCGGGAATGGACGGATTGCAGTTATGCAACCAAATTAAAACAGATTTGCGTACCAATCACATTCCAGTAATTTTATTGACAGCAAAAACATCAACGCAAAATCACATCTTGGGCTTAAAACAAGGGGCTGACATCTATCTTACCAAGCCGTTCAGCATCGAAGTTCTTTCATTACAGGTAGCTAACCTGTTACGTGCAGGTGAAGTTTTGAGACAAGCTTATGAAGCCGGGCTACGTTCTCCACTGCCGACTAGCGAACTGTTTATTCAGGAACCTTTAAATGGGGCCGCGGGACAGATTTTTTTGAATAATTGTATTGCATTTATAGAAAAAGAGCTGGACAATCCCTTACTTGGGGTAAATACGCTTGCCCGCCAAATGACCATGAGTGCGCCCGTGCTGTATAAAAAGCTATATAAGCTAACAGGATTGTCGGTTAATGAGTTTATTAAATCAATCCGTATGAAAAGCGCAGTGAAACTCATTCGGCAGAAGGAGCTGAATGTCAGCGAAATCGCTTACAGCGTGGGCTACAGCGACCCGAAATACTTCAGTCGTGAATTCAAAAAATATTATGGCAAAACACCTAGCAGATATTTACTTTGAAAAAATGCAGGATTTTGCGACAATAGATATTAATTCTTATTTTTATAAGAGTCTTTAGCAATTGAACCGTTTTAAATTATTTTTGGAAAATTTGGGAAATACCTGGAGTGATGGATTAATAAAATCAATGTAGTCGTTCCAGACTGAAAATGGTATGGTGCAATGGAAACAGGAAATATTCTCCACCAACTTAAAGCCTCTAAAAAGTGATGTTTTAGAGGTTTTTTTTATTGAGATCATAAGATTATGTAACAAATTTATTACATAATCTTATGATTTTTAGTTCAATTTAAGCATTACTTTTATTCTTGCTCTGTGGGTATTCTACTAACAACTTTTCTCCCCTCTTAGTAGTTTCTCAGGTTCTAATATTAAATATAATACTACTTGATGTCTACTTCCTAAACCGATACACATTCCGATCCTGTCATGATTCTCCAAAAAACCTGTTTACTCATCATACCCAAAAAATTTTATTTTTTCGAAAAGAATATAACTGATGCACTTAATGATAAAGGCTATAAAGTAACTGTGAGTAATGATGAATACCCCGAAGGTATTTTGGGCAAAATCATGGGTAAACTACAGTTGCCATTTG
>Ga0302315_10003012_pt1 | contig 15522 bp, 12 predicted proteins | sample III_Palsa_N3_1_FD_200532 | JGI IMG/M metagenome (GOLD analysis project Ga0302315, IMG submission 200532) | Peat permafrost microbial communities from Stordalen Mire near Abisko, Sweden - III_Palsa_N3_1 | ecosystem: Environmental > Terrestrial > Soil > Palsa > Peat permafrost | place: Sweden... | reverse complement strand
AAAAGCACAGTAGAACCTATAATTGGAAATCTGATCGAATATACGGGCATGCGCAAGGTCAATACCATTGGGATAAAACTGGCCAATAAGTGCATGCTGATGGCTGGAATTGCATATAATCTTAAAAAGATAATTAAATACGAAAGGAAAAGCTTCTATAACGTCATAATGAGCATGCTGGCACTCCAAAATGAACTCTTGACTGCTTACGCTTATAGTTATGCAAAATAGTTCCTTTCAAAATCATCGTGCCTAAAAATATTCGTTGCGCAACAGCCACGAGGACGCTTGCGGTAGCTGGGGGAAACAGGGTTATTCTGTTAGAAAGGTTATGAAACTGACAGATAAAAGTAGTGGGACTGTTCAAAAAATTAAAAAACTGATTGAAAATTAGCTATTTTGATTTCCAACCATTGGCACAGGCAGTTTATTTTATCTGAATAAATTTTTGAAATATGGCTTAAAAGTTTTGTTAGCTTCTATTTCTGTGAAATTTATTGCATAATTACACGCATTGATAAGTTTTTTATTTGCGAAGCTTTTGTTGTATTTATTTTCATAGTCAAAATAAAATAATAATACTCTTTTACCTTGTTTCATTAAAGCTCTTACAAGTGGAATAAAATCACCATCTCCTGTTATTAGAACAGCAATATCAATTTTGTCATCTAATGCAACTTGTAAAACTTCTAAAGCCATTTTTACATCAACTCCTTTTTCATTTTGTTCGTGATTATTATGAGTGAATTTTAGTTCAACACCGGCGTCAATTAAATCTATATGTCTATTTCTTTCTAGTTCAAGATGTTTTGTTTCTGTTTGTTTTGTGTGCTTTAATCCCTGAAACCACGATGCATAAACAACTTTATAAGAGTTAAATCCTTGCTCTTTTTCTGCCATTACTTGTTCGATTAATTCATGCAATGGTTCAAAAACAATCCAACCATTTTCCTTTATAGTGTTATAATGAAGTTGTGCATAAGTAAAATAACTTCCGTCATAAAAAACACCTATTCGTAATAAACCTTTATTTGTCATGATTATTTAGTGATTGTTGTTTAAAAATTGCCACTAACTCATCTATATATGGTTGCTTTATGCTTATCCGTAAAATTACGGCAAAATAAGTTTAGACTGTTAGTAGATTAATAATTATTAAAATTATATGTTCCCCCTTGCTACCTTTTTAAATTAGCTTTTTCACCTTCGATTCTGCCGTCAGCTTCAACCCATCCACTCCGGTTATCAAATTGAGCCCGGGTGTTTTGCCGGGTTCGAGCGTGCCTTTTTCTTTATCGATGCCTAAAAACCTTGCGCCATTAAGGGTGCCCCATTGTACCAGTTTTTCGGTGCTGATGGCCGGGAATTTATGTTGTATAGTTTGCATTTCGGCCAATATGCTTAAGCCGTGGTTGGATGCCAGGCTATCGGTACCGAGGGTAATGTTAAAGCCCTGATCAACAAACAGATTAACCTTTGGCAGGCGGTTTTCAATATAAAGGTTGGCATTGGGGCAAAAGCACCAGTGTATTTTACGGTCGAACCTTTTTAAAAAGTAGATGTCCTTTAAATTGGTACAGGTATTATGCACCATCAAAATATCCTGCTTATTGGTTAGCAGCGGGATGATGGATTGCATGGAATTGCGGGCCTGTGGTTTAAAGTGGCTGGTATCCATGCCAAAAAATTCATACAAGTCATTAAACGCACCCAGTTTATAGCGGAAAAATTTGTTTTCATCCTCGCACTCCTGGTTGTGTATGCTCAGCAGGTTATCGCCGGTATCGCAGTACTTTTTTATCAGCCTGAACAGTTCTTTTGATACCGAATACGGCGCATGCGGTGTAATGGAACAGGGCTGCGGTTTAAATTCTTCCAGTAAGGCTAAAGCATTGTTGAACAGATCGGTAGCGCGGTCGGGCAAAAAGCCTAAAATCTCTACAAACGTGTGGTAGTATAGCTTGCTGGCGGCCTTAATCTGTTTGGTGATGTTGTTGTTTGATATATCGCCAACGGCAACAATGCCATTTTCATACATATCGGCATCGGCTTTGGCGGCGGCATCGGCTATCAGGCCAATTTCAATATTCCGGTACTTTAAAACATCCTTAATAAAAGGCACAAGGCCCGTTTTGGTAGCTATTTTATTGTGCAGGTGCGAAAGTTCGAGGTGGCAGTGGGTATTTACAAAGCCAGGGCAAATAATTCCGCTTAAATCCTCAACCGGGTGGTTTCTGGCACCCTTATCGGACAAGTGATCAGTAATTGATATGATCTTACCGTGATCATCAACTGTAACAATTCCATTCTTAATCGGTTCGGCATAAACAGGGAAAACGTAATCGGCTTTAAAACTTTTCATTAATTAATAACTAAGCATCTTCTAAAAACCTCTTTCCCTAAAATACAGTTACCAATTTAATAAAAAATAATTACAATTAACTTTAAGTTATTGTTTTTTAATTTATTAAAAAGAATATATCCGGAAAAAAGCGACAATATTTTTTTAATTATCTTTGCAACGTGAACGTTACAAAAAATAAAATTGATATCCGCAGCATCGATCTGAAAACGCTGCAGGAACATTTTATCCGTATGGATGAAAAAAGTTTCAGGGCTAAACAGGTATATGAATGGCTGTGGAAAAAATCATGTTTTTCTTTCAATGAAATGAGCAATATCTCAAAAGAACTGCGCACCAAACTGGATGAAAACTTTGTAATTAATAACGTGAAAATTAACAGTTCACAGTTTAGTGCAGATAAAACTATAAAAAATTCTTTTATTTTACATGATACTCACCTAATTGAGGGTGTTTTAATTCCAACTCCGGGCCGAATGACGGCTTGTGTATCGTCGCAGGTGGGTTGCAGCCTTACCTGTAAGTTTTGCGCAACAGGCTATATGGAGCGTAAACGTAACCTGAACCCCGATGAAATTTACGACCAGGTAGTGCTCATCAGCCAGCAGGCTATGGAGAATTACGGGCAGCCTTTAACCAATATTGTTTATATGGGCATGGGCGAACCGCTGCTCAATTATAAAAATGTAATGGATTCGGTTGAAAAGATAACATCCGAAGACGGCCTTAACATGGCCGCCAAAAGGATAACGGTATCAACTGCGGGCATAGCCAAAATGATAAAGAAACTGGGCGACGACCAGGTGAAATTTAACCTGGCGCTATCGTTACATGCGGCCAATGATGAAAAGCGCAATACTATCATGCCCATTAATGAGCAAAACTCGTTAAAAGCACTGGCCGAAGCATTAAAATATTACTACGCCAAAACCAAAAACCCGGTTACTTACGAGTATATTGTTTTTGACGGTTTTAATGATAGCATACAGGATGCCATTGAACTGGCGCGCTTTTGCAAGCACCTGCCTTGCAAAGTGAATATTATAGAATATAACCCCATCAGCTTTGCCAGCTTTATAAATGCAGGCGAAGATAAGGTTGAAGCCTTTGCCGCATACCTGCGCAACCAGGGCATTAACACCAACCTGCGCCGCAGCCGCGGTAAGGATATTGATGCCGCCTGCGGGCAATTGGCGATAAAGGAAGCCCCCTCCGCCCCCTGAAGGGGGAACTTTTGAATAGCATAAGTACCTTTAAATAGTTAAATACATTTCGCTTTTGGGCTTTCATTTTCAAATCCGGCTTTTCTCAGCTAACTTCATTGCGTGAAATTAAAGCAAGGCTACCTTTCAGATTTTGTTTCGTTGCTGTTCCCGCAGCTTTGCCCGGCATGCGGCGAGAGTTTGGTAGCAGGCGAACAGATCATCTGTACCGACTGCCGTTACACGTTGCCTTTCACCAATTTTCATTTACAGCCCGAAAACATTGTTGCCAGGCAATTTTGGGGGCGGCTTAAATTACAGGGCGCTTATGCTTTGTACTATTTTACAAAAGAAGGTAAGGTGCAAAGCCTGGTGCATCACCTTAAGTACAAGGGCATGCCGCAAATAGGTAATTTATTAGGCAATATGGCCGGTAACCAATTGGTTAAAAGCGCTGTTTTTAATTCGGTTGATATTATTATACCGGTGCCACTGCATACAAACAGGCTGAAAGAACGCGGCTATAACCAAAGCACCTGTTTTGCCCAGGGCCTGGCGCAAAAACTAAGGGCTATAGTTGATGATGATAGCCTTGTACGTGTAAAAGTCACCGAAACACAAACGCGTAAAAAACGGTACTCGCGCTTTGAGAATATGCAGGAAGTATTTATGGTTAAGCATCCCGAAAGGTTAAAAAACAAACATATTTTATTGGTTGACGATGTAATGACCACCGGGGCAACCCTTGATGCATGCGGTGAGCAATTGTTAAAAATTGAGGGATTAAAACTGAGTATAGCTGCCATTGCTTATGTGGACTAGACGGATTAACTGAAACTATTTATATTAAAGCGTTGTTTTAACCTAAAACGAATATAAAATAACTATGCGTATTGTAACACTTGAAGAACATATCTCCTTCCCGGAGATGATAAGCCAGATACCAAAAGAGAAATTAGGCGGGCACGACCAATCGCCAATGATGCAGCGGATTGCACCTAAACTGGCCGATGTAACAGGCGAACGGCTGCAAACGATGGATGAAAGCGGCATCAGCATGCAGGTGCTATCAGTAATTAATGTAGGTGCCAACCTGATCAGCGCCGATAAAAGCCCTGCATTTGCCGAACAGTATAATGATTTGATCGCGCTAAAAATGGCAGGCCACCCCAACCGTTTTGCTGCATTTGCCAATTTACCCATGACCGCCCCACAGGCCGCAGCTGATGAACTGGAACGTGCAGTAAAAACACATGGGTTTAAGGGTGCTATGATAAATGGCCTTACAGATGATAAATTTTTAGATGAAGCAGAATTCGCGCCGATATTTGAACGCGCCGAGCGCCTTGATGTGCCCATCTACCTGCATCCGGGCCTGGCGCCGAAAGCCGTGATTGATGCTTATTACAGCGGCCTGCCTAATTATTCGGGCATGATGTTATCCATTGCGGGTTGGGGGTGGCATTCGGAAACGGCTATACATGTATTGAGGTTACTGGTTTCGGGCGTGTTTGATCGCTACCCTAAATTAAAGCTTATTATTGGCCATATGGGCGAAATGCTGCCCATGATGATGGCACGGTGCGATAACGCCTTTAAACCGGGGCAAGCAGGTATTAACGAACGTACGCTTACTGATACCTTTCGCGAGCAGGTGTATATTACTACCAGCGGCCTTTTTACCCAGCCGCCGTTAAAAATTGCCGTTGATACATTTGGGATAGATAATGTTTTGTTCTCGGTTGACTACCCCTTCAGCACCAATGCAATGGGCCGTGAATTTTTAGATGCCATTGAACTACCACAGGATGAGGTAGAAAAAATAGCACATGGCAATGCCGACAGGATATTGAAGTTGGTTTGAAACAGGATGTAATGGGGTTTTTGATTTACAGGAGGATTATGCACGAGACAACTAATCACTAATCTCCATCCTCCAATCACTACTTCTGATACCTGATCAGCTTATCGTAAAGGGTTTTAGGCTCAAATGGTTTCAGGATAAAGTCGTTCATGCCCGATTTGGTCATTTCGTTCACTTCGTTGCTGAGCATAGAGGCGGTTAGGGCTACGATAGGTAATTGCTGAAAATAGGCTTCCGGCTTGGCGCGGATGATCTGGGTTGCTTCTAAACCGCCCATTATAGGCATGTGCACATCCATCAAAACAACATCGTAGTTTTTGTTGGTTTCAACTTTATTTACAGCTTCCTGCCCGTTTTCGGCAAAATCAACCGTTGTACCCCATTTTTTAAGCACCTTGTTAACTAATATCCGGTTTATCTGGTTATCATCAACCACAAGTACATTTAAGCGTAATCCAATCTCCATTTTATTATTACTACTGATAATTTGGCTTTTCGCCCTGTTAAACGTAATTATGAACCAAAAGGTTGACCCCTGACCCGGAACACTGTCTACATTTATTCTTGAATCGTGTAATTCAACCAGGCGCTTGCTTATTGGCAGGCCTAAACCCGTGCCGCCGTATTTGCGGGTGGTATCGGCCTCAGCCTGTTTAAACGATTCAAATATGGTATTTATTTTATCCGCTGCAATGCCTATGCCGGTATCTGTAACTGCAAAACGGATACGTACACTCTGATTACTCACCTCTAAAACCTTCAGGTCAATGGTAACGCCGCCTTTTTCGGTAAATTTAACAGAATTTCCGGCTAAATTCAATAATATCTGAATAAGCCTTGCGCTATCGCCAATAACCAGGTCGGGAACGGCCTCATCAACGGTATATTTCAGGTAGATGCCCTTCTCAGTGGCTTTATACTGCATGGAGCTTACAATACTTTGCACCATATGGCGCAAGTCGACATTGGCTTGTTCCAGCTGAATGTTCCCGGTTTCAATTTTGGTAAAATCCAGCACATCGTTTATCAGCGTCATCAAATTTTCGGCAGAAAACTTAAGGATATTCAGGTTTTCTTTTTGCGATTCCAGCGGGTTATCGTCTATCAGCAGGTGCGACATGCCAATCACTGCGTTCAACGGGGTGCGTATCTCATGGCTCATCACCGAAATAAACATATCCTTGGCCCTGTTTAACTGCAAAGCTTTTTCTTTAGCCGATATAAGTTCTATCTCCACCTTCTTTTTGGCGGTTATATCTATAATTACTTCAATATATTTATCAACCTTACCCTCTTTATCAAGTATCACAGAATTGATAACCGAAACCCATAAAGGCTGCCCATCCTTACGGTAAACCAGCAGGTCAACCTCAAATGATTGTTTATTCCGCGAAAGCTCACGCGATCTTTCAATTATAGCAACATCTGTAAGTTCGCCCTTTAATGTATCGCCTAAATGCTTATGCGCAACATCCTTCAGGCTATAACCTGTAATTTTCTCGAACGCATTGTTTATCCATTCCACCTGGCCGTGGTTATCATTTATTACCACGCCGCTTGTTGTACTGCTTGCAACCAGCGACAGCATTTTAAGCTGATCTTCTGCATTTTTACGTACCGTGATATCGGTCATTGTGGTGATCTGCCGCTCTACTTTACCGGCTTCGTTAAATAAAGGGCTGTTTATGATAGATACCCAAATGGATGTTTTATCTTTTCTATATATTTTCAGCTCAGCTTCATACGCCTTATGTGCCTCTGTTGCTTTAACGGCATCATTAAATACACTCAGGTCAGTATCCTCGCCAATCAGCATCCTGCCGAATGATTTGCCTTTCATTTCGGCAAATGTATAACCGGTAATATCTTCCAGCTTCTCGTTCATCCATATCACCACCCCTTTGCTATCCCGGCTTAACATGCCACTTGGTGATTTTTGCGCAGCGAACGACAATATTTCCAGGTCCTTATCGGTGCTTTTGCGTTTGGTTATATCAACAATTACCCTTACATATTTATCAACCTTTCCATTCTTGTCATATATGATAGAATTGATGAGCGATAACCATATATTTTCTCCATCCTTACGGTGCGCATAAACTTCAAGCCGGTATGATTGTTTTTTTGAAATCAGCTCATTGTATTCTTCAATACCAGGGTTATCTTCCGACTCTGAAATTATCACATCGCGCAGCCGCTGCGTTTCCACATCGGCCAGGTTGTAGCCGGTTATATCGGTAAAGGCCTCATTTGTCCAGATAACTTTATCATCTGCATTACTTATTACTACGCCGTTTATCATTTTACTGGCCACCAGGGATAGCAGTTCCAGTTCGGCCAATAATTTTTTCTGATAAGTGATATCGCGCCCGCTGGCGTACCATTTACCGCTTTTGGTAATGGCGCACCAGCCTATCCATTTTAGTTCGCCACTGGCGGTTACGGTTTCTGTTTCTATCTCAAAAGCCTGTTTTGTTGTTATTGCCTTTTCAAAAACCGGTAAAAACTGATCACGGTTTTTGCCCACCACAAAACTCCATAAGGTTCGGCCTATGGCCTGTTTTGGCGTATAACCCAAAACATTAAGTATGGCATCGTTTATCAGTTCAATATTCGATTCCCTGTCGGCAATAAGATGAATTTCGGGAGAACTGTTGAACAGCAGGAAAAAGTCTTTATGAACAGCCAGGGATGCTTCCAGCTCCATTTTTTGTTTGCGCAGCACCAGGTGCGACATTACCTCGTTAGCAAGGGTACGCAAGGCATCTTTTTGTTCGTGTGTAAGTTTGCGGGGAACGCGGTCGATAACGCATAATGAGCCTAAACGGTGCCCATCCGGGTCAATAAGCGGCGCGCCTGCATAAAACCTTATGTCGGGCGCGCCGGTAACCAGTACATTATTTTTAAAGGTATCGCTTTCGAGGGCGTTATTTACTTCGAGTATTTCATCCTCCAGTATGGTGTAATTGCAAAAGGCATCCACCCGTGGCGTTTCATCAGCTTCCAGCCCCACTTTTGATTTAAACCACTGGCGGTCGGCATCAATTAACGAAATAAGCGCAATAGGCACCTGGCATATATAGGATGCAAGGCGGGTGATAGCATCATACTCCTTCTCAGGTAATGTATCCAATACATTATATGAACTCAGCGCCGATAAGCGCTCGCTCTCAATACCTGAAGGTGTATGTTGCTTGTCCACTTTATTTAATCCGCACCTTTGTGCTTGTATAACGGATAATCTTCCGTTAAACTATGCACCTTTTTACGTATTTTCTTTATAGAATGTTCATTATCAGGATCAACAATTACGGCATCAATCAGTTCCACAATCTGTTCCATTTGTTTTTCCTTCATGCCACGGGTGGTTACCGCAGCAGTCCCTAAACGGATGCCCGAGGTAACAAACGGCGATTTATCATCGTACGGAACCATGTTTTTATTAGCCGTAATATCGGCAGCAACTAAAGCATTTTCGGCTGCTTTGCCGGTTATATTTTTATTGCGCAGGTCAATCAGTATCAAATGGTTATCAGTACCGCCCGATACTATTTCGTAACCACGGTCGGTAAGTGCTTGGGCCATAGCGGCGGCATTGCGTTTTACCTGTACAATGTATTTCATGTAATCTTCGCTAAGCGCCTCACCAAAAGCAATGGCTTTAGCGGCAATAATATGCTCAAGCGGGCCGCCCTGTGTGCCAGGAAAAACAGCCATATCCAGCAGGGACGACATCATACGAACCTCGCCTTTTGGTGTTTTCAATCCCCATGGGTTTTCAAAATCCTTGCCTAATAAAATGAGGCCCCCGCGCGGGCCGCGCAGTGTTTTGTGGGTGGTAGTGGTAACAATATGGCAATGCGGCAGGGGGTCGGTCAATAAGCCACGGGCTATTAAACCGGCCGGGTGCGAAATATCGGCAAGTACCAGGGCCCCAACTTCATCGGCAACGGCACGTATAAATTGATAATCCCAATCGCGCGAGTAAGCCGAAGCGCCGCAGATGATCAGTTTTGGTTTCTCCTTTAGGGCTACTTTTTTAAGCTGGTCGTAATCAACATAACCGGTATCTTTTCTTACACCGTAAAAATGAGGCTCGTATAATTTACCTGAAAAATTTACGGCCGAGCCATGTGTTAAATGGCCGCCATGTGAAAGATCAAACCCTAATATTTTATCGCCGGGCTGCAGGCAGGCCAGCATTACCGCCGCGTTGGCCTGTGCGCCTGAGTGCGGCTGCACGTTTGCCCATTCGGCATTAAACAATTGCTTGGCACGTTCAATAGCTATGGTTTCTATTTCATCAACCACTTGGCAGCCGCCATAATAGCGTTTGCCCGGCAGGCCTTCGGCATATTTGTTGGTTGCTACCGATCCGGCAGCTTCCATAACTTGTTTACTAACAAAATTTTCAGATGCTATAAGCTCAATGCCTTCTTCCTGACGATCTTGTTCTTCGTCTAAAAGCTTAAATATTAATTTGTCTCTTTTCATGTGATAATTAAAACGGCGCTAAGTTAGCAATTTTTGAGATTACAGATTAGTAATTGAATATTAGGGCTATAAAAAAATATGGTAAAGCGATAGGGATAGGGCACAAAGATCAGCAGTTGGAGATTAAGAAAATCATAATTAACGTGGTGTTATGAATTGGCTAATCTTTAATAGCTTTGATGCATGCTAACTATCATCTTGTTTGTGTTTGTAATTATTGCCGTAGCAGCCTACTTTATTTTCCGTAAAAAGAATAAAGTTGTTATCCCTCTTGCTAAAAACGAGGCTGATAATTTTGCGGCCCTGCTTAATGAGCGTGTAGCATTTTATGCTAAACTCGATGCAACGGGCAAAGCCAGGTTTGAAACATTGATTACAGAGTTTTTGAATGATACCAACATTGAGGGAGTGGGCACGCAAGTTACAACGCTCGACCGCCTGCTCATTGCATCCAGTGCGGTTATTCCCATCTTCGGGTTTCCGGAATGGAAGTACAAGAACCTGACGAACGTGATATTGTACCCTGATACCTTCGATAAGGATTTTCAGTTCGAGGGCGGATCGCGCAATATATTGGGTATGGTGGGTTCCGGTTATATGAATGGGCAGATGCTGCTATCAAGGGCAGCGCTGGTGAAGGGTTTTTCATCTTCGGCAGGCATGGAAAATGCGGCGATACATGAGTTTGTTCACCTGCTCGATAAGTCCGACGGCACTACCGATGGTGTGCCCGAAAACCTGATGGCCCACCAATACACCATGCCCTGGCTGCACATGATCCATCAGGAAATGCACCGTATACAAAGCGGGAAATCGGACATTAACCCTTATGGCTTAACAAACGAGGCCGAGTTTTTTGCTGTGGCAGCTGAATATTTTTTTGAGAAACCACAACAGTTCCATCAAAAGCACCCGGAACTTTATGAGCAGTTGTGTTTGGTGTTTGGGCAGCGGCCGGTAGCTTAGCCGCTACGTTTATATATGGTGCAACCAGTTGGTTACGAAGCAATAAACTAATAGGGGCACTATCAGCGATATAACAATCACTACGCCTTTTAGCTTTCTTTTTTGTTTGGGTTCATTACACCAGTGCGCTGCGAATTCATGGTAGCGGCCGCGGTATTTTAAAAAATTGTAAAACGAAAAAAGAAAAACAACAAGGGCAATGAACCACGGAAACCTGGTTAGCATATGGTGAATATCGCTTCTTTTCAAAACCAGCGGCTGTAACAACAGGGTGAGCGTTAAAACCAATACCGATTGCGCAATGCTGATGATAACAACAGCGCGTGTACCCCGGTCGCGTTTTGTTTTGATAAACAATTCGGAAATGCGGTAATAAAAATAGTCGAAATAAAATTTCATGGTTTTTAAGCCTTAACTGGTACCGGGTTTATATGATGGTTTTGATTAATTGGATATTCGCCAATATTACAAAAAGAATAGTATTATTTAAATGCTGGCCGTTAACGTACTGTTTAAATTTTATATACCCGCAGGCAGCGGAAAAGCATTAGAAATATTTTTATGTGTAGATTTAGGCCGGGCAGTAAATCCAACCTAATTGCATCCGTTTTAATGAATTTTCTGTCTTCATAATTGAATTTACCGAATGAAAGATTTTAATATAACAGCATGCCGCTGGGGCATTATAGGCCCCGGAAAGATAGCCCAGAAATTTGCCAACGCCCTGCCACTGGCGGGTAATGCAATGCTGCATGCTGTTGCCTCAAGCAATTTAGCCCGTGCCGAAAGCTTCGCGGTGCAAAATGGCGCCCAAAAGTGGTATGGAACTTATGAACAGCTGGCAGCAGACCCTGATATTGATGCCATATATATTGCTACGCCACACCCATTCCATACAGAAAATGCGTTGTTGTGTTTAAACCACGGCAAAGCTGTACTATGCGAAAAGCCAATGGCGCTTAACAGGCAACAAGTGCAGCAAATGGTTGATGTCGCCCGCAAAAACAATACTTTTTTGATGGAGGCCATGTGGACGCGCTTTTTACCCGTAATTGAAAAAACACTGGAACTGATAGCCAACGGCAACGTAGGCAACGTACAATATGTACGCGGCGATTTTGGGTTTTATAACCCATTCGATCAGGATAGCAGGTTGTTCAACATGACCCTGGGTGGTGGCTCCTTGCTTGATGTTGGTGTTTACCCGTTAGCGTTGTGTCTGTTGATAGCAGGCAAACCTGATAGCATTACCGCGTCGGGGCGGTTGTCGGCGTCGGGCGCTGATGAAAGCTGCATGGCCGTATTGCAATATAATAACGGAACAACAGCATCGGCATTTTCCACACTTAATGCCTTCACATCGCTTACAGCTGAAATAGCCGGGACTAAAGGCAATATTATCATTCATCCGGCCTGGTATAAAAGCAACGCGCTCACCCTTTCGTGCATGGGCGAAGCGCCCGAAACCATTACCCTGGAACCGTTTACCAATGGCTTTGAATACGAGATACGTGAGGTTATGCGCTGTATAGAACAGGGATTTACTGAAAGCTCAAAAATGAGCCACGATTTTAGCTTACTGTTAAACAGCACTATGGATACCATACGGGCGCAGATTGGTGTAAAATATCCGGGCGAGGATTAAAGTTTATCAAAGTTCATCCTGCTTGGATCAGGTTTATAAACTCCGGCCGGTTAAGCGAAATAATTCAACATCCTGTTCTGTTCCGGTAAAGGGCCCGGGTGCGGCCGCCTTTAAGCCCGACATAGCTGCTGCAAACTCACCTGCTTGCTGTATGCGCGCGCCTTTTATGCGTTTAAATAAATAACCGGCCATATAGGTATCGCCGCAGCCCGTAGCATCGGCAACTATCCGGGGCTGATAACTGGGGATGGTATAAAAAACACCATCGTGATAAATTAACGAGCCTTTACTGCCATTGGTAACCACAATTTCTTTTACGCCCCATCGCGCCAGTAGCTTAACACCGGCGTGTACATCATATTCGCCGGTTAAGGCTTGCAATTCGGCTACATCGGCTTTTAAAATAGAAACATAGGGCAAAACTTCCAATTTAGCAGGCCAACCCGTGGCATAAACTTTTTTATTCTCCACTTTACGCAGGTAGCCCTGCACATCCAGGCTTATTTGCGCTTTTGCTGCTATATTTTTAACCAATTCCGGAGATATATCATCAGCCAGTAATGGGCCAAGATGAAATATTTTAGCGTTTACTGTTTGTAATTGCCCCATAGTAAACGCATCAGCAGTTTGTAATACATTCTGACTGCGCTCATCCGGATTCTCGCCATAAATATTCTCGAAATACACGGTATCAGCGCTGGATTGTATTTTAATTTCTATTCCTTTTTCGCGTAAATCATTCACATAATGTGTTTCATTTACTGCAAGCGCGGTAACCAGCAAATAATTCACAGGAATACGGCCAAGCGCACACGAAAAATAAAAAGCCGTTCCACCCGGCACATAACGCACCGCTTGCGGGGTAACCACTTTATCAGATGTAATATGGCCTATGCAACAGATGTCGTACATGCTTTTCGCTTTTTTTAGGTGGATGACGGGGTATGGGCCGATATCCAAAAATTATTAAAACCTAACCCTATCTGTATATCCACCAACTCCTGTTGCAGCATTTCCAATACAGCTAAAAAGTTGTACACAAAATGCACTTTGTTATCGGAGTTGGCGGCGGCCTTAAAATCGAGCATTTTGTTTATCTGCAACAGCTTGTTAATGGCTGCCTTCTGTTTTTCGATAGTGTAAGGATATTGCTCAATGGTGTGGGTAACCTGTTTGGCGCGGGTTTCGTAGTTTTTAATGAGGCGGCCGTACACCATCATCAGTTTGTACAGGCTGATATCTTCCAGTTCATCGCCGGGGTTGGTTACCTTTTCAACCTGCTCCAGGTCTTCGCGTATATTGCCGCGTTTTTCCTGCATAAAACGCTCGTCCTCATAGGGGCGCAGTTCTTCGCAGGCTTGTTTTATCTTTTTATATTCTATCAGCTTTCTTACTAAATCTTCCTTATGGTCTATCTCGTTGCCTTGTTCATCTACCTCAAAACGGGGCAGCAACATTTTGGCCTTGATACGCATCAAGGTAGCGGCCACATAAATAAATTCGCTGGCAAGCTCCATATCCAGGCTGGCCATGTGGTGCAGATAGTTTAGAAAATCATCGGTGATACGTGCTATGGGGATAGCATGTATATCGAGTTCATCGCGCTCAATAAAAAAAAGCAACAGATCAAAAGGCCCTTCAAACTGGGGCAAGTGTATCTCGAAGCTTTCTTCTGTTGTCATAGCATTTCAAAAATAAGGTAATTGAGGCTGAAAAAATAAAAAATCAGCCACAACAATAATTACATTCAGTTTATCTTAATTTAGCAATTAAATAACTTACTTTGTAAGTTAAAATATTGTTACTGATGGCAATGCAGGTACCGGCCGGAAATTTACTACAAAAAATAAACTACCCCTCTGATTTAAAGCAACTTAGCGAAGAACAGCTTGAGCAGGTTTGCCAGGAGTTGCGCCAGTACATTATTGATGTGGTATCGGTAAACGGGGGGCATTTTGCGGCAAGTTTGGGTGTGGTTGAACTAACCGTGGCCCTGCAATATGTTTTGAACACGCCTTACGACCAACTGGTTTGGGATGTTGGGCACCAGGCTTACGGGCACAAAATACTCACCGGCCGCCGCGATAATTTTCATACCAACCGGGTTTACAAGGGCATCAGCGGTTTTCCAAAACGGTCAGAAAGTATATATGATACCTTTGGCGTAGGGCACTCGTCTACATCTATATCGGTAGCATTGGGCATGGCGGTGGCTTCGCAATACAAGGGCGAAACAGACAGGCAGCATGTGGCCGTGATTGGTGATGGCGCCATGACCGCCGGCCTGGCTTTTGAAGCGCTGAACCATGCGGGGATAGAAAACTCGAACCTGCTGGTGATATTGAACGACAATAACATGTCGATCGATCCGAATGTAGGTGCGCTTAAAGAATATTTAACTGACATAACTACCTCTAAACCATACAACCGTTTCAGGGATGATATTGCCCATGTGCTGGCCAAAATATCGGCTATGGGGCCTGATGCGTTTAAATTTGCCAAAAAGATAGAGAAAAGCATTAAGGGCACTTTGCTTAAAAAGAGCAACTTTTTTGAAGCCCTGCAATTCAGGTATTTTGGGCCGATTGACGGGCACGACGTAAAGCACCTGGTTAAGGTATTGAACGATCTGCGCGATATACCGGGGCCGAAATTACTGCATTGTGTTACTACCAAAGGTAAAGGCTATGCCCTGGCCGAAAAAGACCAGACCAAATGGCACGCACCCGGCTTATTTGATAAGATAACCGGGGAGATAAAAAAAACCAAATACGATAAACCACAACCACCCAAATATCAGGATGTATTTGGCCATACCATTATTGAACTGGCCGAGCAAAACCCTAAAATTATGGGCATTACGCCCGCCATGCCTTCGGGATGTTCACTTAATTTGATGATGAAGGCCATGCCTAACCGCGCTTTTGACGTGGGCATTGCCGAACAGCACGCCGTAACCTTTTCGGCGGGTTTAGCTACGCAGGGCCTG
>Ga0302315_10003009_pt1 | contig 15533 bp, 9 predicted proteins | sample III_Palsa_N3_1_FD_200532 | JGI IMG/M metagenome (GOLD analysis project Ga0302315, IMG submission 200532) | Peat permafrost microbial communities from Stordalen Mire near Abisko, Sweden - III_Palsa_N3_1 | ecosystem: Environmental > Terrestrial > Soil > Palsa > Peat permafrost | place: Sweden... | reverse complement strand
GAATCTGGTCTTGATCCCTCTTTTTGGCATTATGGGCTCTGCCTACGCCACTTTGATCTCGTACTGGCTTGGGTCCGTGGGGCTCTTCGCGATCATGAAGTCTCAACACAAGGCGCTTGCTATGATTGCGAAGGCTGTATTCCCCTATTGGCTGTTTTACCGGCCGAACACTAGAAGCACACCGCGATAAGAGACGATTCCGAGATGCGCCTCTCGGGAAAGGTTAATCGAGATTCGCATCGACTGAGGCCTAGAAATGTGCACCACAAGGTTGAGTATCGTCTTCGCTTCCAGCAAGGGTTACGTTGAGCACTTGGCAGTCGCTATGTACTCCCTCTTCGAAAATAATCAGGAACTGCCAATGGACGTCTACGTCCTAAATGCAGATATAGGTCAAGACACTTGGGATGCCCTGAAGAAGATCGCCGAGCGATTTGGAAACAACCTCATAGATTTGAAGGTGCTCGACCGAGATTTTGATGACCTTGTCGTTTCTCATCACTTTACAAAGGAAACCTACTATAGGCTTCTCATACCAGACAGAATTCCCGTCTCCAAAGCACTCTATCTCGATGTAGATATCGTGGTGACGGGCTCGATAAGTGGCCTTTACAACATGAACGTTGACGACTTTTATTTGGCCGCTGCTAATACTCCGGGGTTTGTTGCGCACGAAGACCTCGGTATGTCGTCCGGGGCAAAATATTTCAACGCAGGGGTAATGCTTATAAATGTGGCTCGGTGGCGGCAAGAGCATTTGAAGCATCGGGTGATAGACCTGGTGACAAATAAGCCATGGGCGATCCAATTCGCGGATCAGTGTGGCCTAAACTCGGTAGTCGACGGCAGATGGATAGAGCTTCACCCTAAGTTCAATCTGCAAAGCTTCTTCTTTGAAGTGGGGATAGATCCTTATCTCCCATTCTTCCCGAATGGTGAGTTGACAACCGCAATGGATAGCCCAGCAATCGTGCACTATTCCGGCTCAAGCAAACCGTGGCATTTTGGGTATAAGCACCCATACAGAGATTTGTATTGGAAGTACCTGCGGAAGACACCATTTAACCACTTGTTTTCAAGGGATCTGACGGTCACTAAGCTGATGAAGTGGTGTGTTCCGCAGGTGATTAAGAGGCATGTCAAGAATGTATTTCAGCAAGGATAGACACCTCGCATTCCAGTGATTGCTGACAATCTTCTCTCTATTCGCTGGACTAACATCGCAGCTGTCAAACGGATGCCTCAACGGATGACACGTAAGTTTCGCAGCGGGCTGAGAAGTCCCAAAGTGTTCTTTCTAATCCCGAGTCTGCGATACTCACCAATTGCTTGGCGGGTTGGGATACGGAGCAGCCTTCGAGCGAAGAGTACAGCAGGCCGAACACCTGGAGTCCGTTTTAGGATTGACCTGAAGTTCGTCCAGATGCGAGGACGTTCGATGGCTGGATTAAGACGGTCGGCTTCGACGGGCTGAGTTTCCCACATACGCACGTAATCACTCTGCTGTGGAACGAATGTCTCCGACATTTCACCCGTCCGCTTCGCCTGAACAGTCATGTTCAGGCCGAACTCGGAGGTGAGATTAATACGCGTGCGGGCTACATCTGGATCCGGAATTCGATAGAACAACGAGCCAGGGATATCCTCCCAAAGAATGCAGTATTCGGTAGTAAAGCCGTTCTTGGAGCACAGAAACCGGTAGAACAACTCAGGCGAGAACTGATAAAAGCCGTGACCGCAAAAATTGTTCGCTTGAGTCAGCGATATGAATCGCCCATTGGGACGAACCATCTGCGTTGCATTACGCAACGCCGTCGGAAGATCAAATATGTGTTCGAGGGTTCCTCCGTCCAAAACCACATCGAATGAACTGATCAAGCTATGCGGGAGTGGCTGGTTCATATCGTGAAGGATGGTTGCTCCTTCGAAGTCGCTCACGTCGATCGAGAAGATTTCTTTAGCACCCAGCAGTGCAAAAAACTCTTCGGAGTACTCTGTCGAGGTAGCCAGCAGTCTGGCGACGCAATCCTCTGACATGGCGTATCCCGCTTTTTTCAGAACTGAGACAAGTTTTTCACGATCACCAATAAGGCGTTGACGGCCAAGCGTAGCCACGCGTTCGAAAGATACTCCACTCTTATGCGCTTCGATTAAAAGCTGAGCGCTGTTTAAATCAATTCCCAGATTGACCTCCGAAAGAACACAAAGTTGAGTCGCAGATATCGTCTTTCCGACTCAAGAAAAGTGTATCAGCCCGTCCTTTTTGCGGCGGTCGACGGCCAGGTAGAAGAACCCAACTACGGGTATCGTAAGTGCCGCCGCGCCACGCTAATTCACTCGTAGTTAAGTTCAATTTCTAAGGGGACCGTCCGTCCCTGGACTGATTGGTAATGCCTAACACCTGCGACGATGCAAGACTAAACCGCCGGATGGCTCGACGAAAGAGATTCTAGTCGATAGGAACTAGGACGAGGGTCAAGTCTGAGGAGAGTTTCGTACTGACTGATCTGGTCGAGTGTGTAGGAGTGCATGTCGCCCCCTGCTTCGTGGGCCTTGTACCAGCCGACCAGCCAATCGAGTGCGTCGGCGAGATGGAGGTGCGGAGTCCACGCCAAATCGGCACGGGCACAGCTGGCGTCGAGCTTAAGGTAACCGGCTTCGTGCACACCGGGATCTTCGTCGAGGTACCACGAAGCACCATCGCCCCAGGTCCGGGTCATTCGCTCGGCGATCCAGTTCACTGGACGCGCGTCGTCATCTGCAGGGCCGAAGTTGTAGGCAGTAGCATATTTTGCAGCGTCTGGGCTCAGGAGCTTCTCTGCGAGGCTCAAATAGCCGTGGAGTGGCTCAAGGACGTGTTGCCAAGGACGAATCGAATGTGGGCGACGTATAGGGACGGGTTTGCCAGCGAGAAAACCCCGGACAAGGTCGGGGAGTAACCGATCGGGCGACCAGTCTCCTCCTCCTATAACGTTTCCGGCGCGCGCAGTGGCGATTGCAACGTGGTGATCGCCGATCTTCTCGACTGGAAAGTAAGACTGGCGAAACGCGGCTGAGACGATCTCTGCGCAAGCTTTTGAGCTAGAGTACGGATCGTAGCCGCCGAGGGGGTCGGTTTCACGATAGCCCCACACCCACTCTTTGTTCTCATAACACTTGTCTGTGGTGACGGAGATCACTGCGCGAACTGATGGAGTACGGCGCACCGTATCTAAAACACGGGCTGTGCCGATCACGTTTGTCTCGTAAGTTGTGATCGGATCGACGTATGAGAGCCGCACTAGCGGCTGTGCTGCAAGGTGAAAGACAACTTCTGGCGCAAAGTCCTTTATTGAACTTTCCAGATGAGCCGCATCGCGGATGTCGCCGCGAATGTCATCTACCTTGGTGCCGACACGAGCAACGTCAAAGAAACTGGGATTGCTGGAGGGATCGAGCGAATAGCCGCAGATCCTCGCACCGAGGTGAGACAGCCAGAGTGCGAGCCACCCACCCTTGAAGCCGGTATGACCTGTCAGGAAGACACGTTTCCCGCCCCAGAACTTCGCATCGTGCAACATGTAACCTCCGCATTACTTCCAAATCCCTGACGCCGCAACCGCTAAAAAAATGTCTTAGCGGTGCAGAGCTTACCACAACTTCCAAGGAGCTTTACCGGTTTGCCAGAGCTCTTCGAGATGTTGCTTTTCGCGAAGTGTGTCCATTGCCTGCCAGAAGCCGCGGTGGAAAAATGCGTGGACCTCTCCTTTATTTACCAGAGTCTCAATCGGTTCACGCTCGAACATCTGAAGGTCATCTGTGACAGCGTCGATAGCCGAGGGATTGAGCACGAAAAATCCACCGTTGATCCATCCGCCCTCATCAGAGGGCTTCTCCTGGAACGAATAAATCTGAGTGTTGTTAAGCCCCAGGGCGCCGAAGCGAGCTATAGGCTGAACACTGGTGAGCGTGACGGCTTTTTGGTGCGTCCTGTGAAACGCGATGGATGCTGTGATATCGACGTCAGCAACTCCGTCCCCGTAGGTCATGCAAAAAGGCTCGCCCGGGGTGAGATACTGCTGAACCCGACGAAGACGGCCACCCGTACCCGTCAATTCTCCTGTGTCGACAAGCGTGACTCGCCAGGGCTCGGCTATAGAGTTGTGAACCTCCATTTTGTTCGCCTGCATGTTGAAGGTGACATCCGAGGTGTGCAGAAAGTAGTTTGCAAAAAACTCCTTAACTATGTAGCCCTTATAACCGCAGCAGATGATGAAATCATTGATGCCGTGATGGGAGTAGATCTTGAGAATGTGCCAGAGCATCGGCCTTCCCCCGATTTCAACCATCGGCTTAGGCCGCAAAGTGGTCTCTTCCGAGAGGCGTGTTCCTAGACCACCCGCGAGGATGACTGCTTTCATGATTTTGTTCCCTCTTTTCGACGTGCTACTAATAGTGAGTAGACCTGAGATGCGTCTCGCAAACCAAGTATCTCGTGGTTCAAGAGGTGAAGTCTAATTCTCGTTTGCGCGGACGTCACATTGATGTTTCCCTCAGAAACTCCCGCGACGTCTTCGGTGATGGTAGGGGGTGGCCTCTTTTGAGCCTTAGTCGAGAGGGTGCTACGCAATTAAGGCTGAGCCTCTTCGAAACTTTTGAGTACGTCGATAATGCGGCGGCTAATCAGGCGGAAGTTCCCGGCATCTACAGGAATCTTCTCTTCGCAGAGGCGACTCATCAAGCAATCGAAGACGACCCGCTGTATATTGAGGAGCCAAGATTCCTTACGTTGACCCTTACGCTGTACACACGACGTCAACTCCCTGTTGCCACTCCACCTAAAAAGTCGCTATGAGCTAATGCGGGTCTTGGAGGTCCGCGTCCGATTGAACTGCTGTATTGCCACGTGAGCTACAACGGTCATGTTCTAGCCCTTAGATCCGAAGGTTATAGAAAACCGATATGTGTGCACTCGGCTATCTCGATTAGCAAGAGCCTTGAGTAGAAAACAGATTGTTGGTCGGAGCTATGATTGTCGGTGACTGTGAATTTGAACCGATACACACGCTTTAGCGTTTCTGTTTCGCACGGCATTGTAGAGGGGAAGGGTATTCGTTTCTCTGTAGCAGTTTCGCAGGTACCAAAGAGTTCTCTTCATCTACTTCAGTATTGTTTCAACTGAAGTCAAGAATCGCGTTCAATCATGTTCCTTGCTATCAACTTGACGGAAGAGACGGAGTATCCCGAACAGATTTCCATGTTTCAGTCAAACCCTCCTCGAGTGAGATGTCTGGTCGCCACTTCAACGCGGAAAACGTCGCCTCCGCAATTGGCTCATAAGAAAAGATCTCACCTACTCTATACGGTAAAGCACCGTAGCGAATGAGTCCCTCGCACCCTGTAATGCGCTCGATTATTGCGAGACAGTCCCTTACCGTGACCACTTTGCCGGACGCCAGGTTGAGGCAGCGGCCATCGATACCGTTCGCTACCAGCGCGCAGACGATACCTCTTGCGACATCCTCTACGTGAATAAAATCACGTGTTTGTCTGCCCTCAGTAACAGCAATCTCTCTCTTCTCATGGAGAGCGTGCAAAACCTGCGGTATTAGCATATGCGGAGACTGAAGTGGACCATAGACAACTGATGGTCTGAGAACTACGACCGGTAATTGAAAAGCGCGATGAAACATCTTGGCATAAGCAGAGATTGCCGCTTTACTGGCACCATAGGGTGAAGCAGGAGACAATACAGTGTTGTCGTCAAGCGGCCCGGTGACGGAGCCGAACTCCTCTCCAGAACCGATGAGAATGAGCCGTTCCAAATGCATCTCTAAACAGGCACTCATGAGTTCAAGCGATGGCAGAAGATTCGTTTCGAGTGTGCTTCGGACTGCAGCGAGACTTCGGTTGGTCGTAACCGCCGCATGGAGATGGACAACGTAATCGGGCTTTGCAGACTTAACTGATTCCGCTAGCTCTTCGGATCGGTCAAACCAGATGGTCTCGACGGATGTAGCAGGATGTTCACGATCTTGCTTACTCCGCCTCCGGTCGGCGACTGCGATGACCGTAGCGTTGGACCTTTGGAGTTGATTGAGTACGTGACCACCGAGAAAGCCGGTCGCACCTGTCACTACGACTCTCTTCCTTAAGACGTCAACACTTCGAAACATCCGCCTCCATCGCGACAAGCGGGGTCATTTGACCTTCACTTCCTGTTTGCACTTATGCTAAATGAATCGAGATATTTCTGGGGAGGCGTTACAGTTGCAGATGTTCGACCGTTCGCGAATTTCATGTGGATGGAGTGCGCGGGTCGCTTGGATGGAATTTTGAAGGGAACGCTAGCGGCATTGCGTCAGATAAGTTTGTGGTGAGCCTGGAGCGACTTCCAATTTCAATGATTTAGCTCGATCTCAGACATTTGCAGTGGCATTTTGCGACGGTTTATTAAGTGGTTTGTGGGTTTCAGCCAAGCGAGTACAAGCAAAATTAGGCACAGCGGGAGCGTTCACTAATAGCATAAAACGCGTGAAACTTCTGAACATCTGGCGTTTCATAATCCGTATCGCAATCACCAGAGATTCGTCGCTACGATTTGCGGCGGTCCTACTTCTCCATCGATGAGGTCTGTCTTGATCAGGACCTCAATGTTCCTCTGCGGCCAACTAGAGGGCAATCTCTTGCTAAGCTCGGCAATCGACGTCGGATCGGTCACGAACTTACCCGCCGCCTGAGTGCCGAAAGGCGTCAGTCCAGCTGCGATGACGACGAGTTGCTTTGTGCGCGTGTCATACATCCGAACCACAACGCCGTAGTCTTCCTTCATCGTGGCAACCGTGCCCCCGGGTGGGATTAGGCCGATCTTCACTCCCGGTTGATTACGATCTGCGATCCATGTTGCTACCTTGGACTCGTCCAAGTCGAAATAGAATCTCAGCGGGTGGGTCAGCATGATGCTCCAGTCATTGTTGAATGCCCCAATCAGGACGGAGGGGCCCTGCTGCAGATCGTCGAACGAAGTCGATGATTCTGGGTGAATGCTGAACTGCTGTCCGTGTGACTTCAGCAACGCGGCGATCTCTGCCATAGCGATACCGTCCCCCAATACCGTAACCGGCACCTGCCGAGGATAGCCGGTCTTTTTCCCTAGGATCATCGGACCGCTGATCGAGCTGCGCAGCTGGTTGGGCTCAACCTGCGCAAATGCCGGGTGAATTATCCCGGTCGAGATATGTATCGGATTCGGAGAGGCTAGAAACGGACTCCAGAACTGGTCGATCGGTGTTTGCTGAGGATGGCTCCGGTGTTGCATCACAGACCATCCGATGGCACCTGCTACGCTCGCGATCGCCACTGAGCAGATCGCAATCAACCAACGCTTACTGCGTGCAGGCCTGGTATCCAGCATCGAGGCGGTGACAGATCCCTCATCAACGAGACCAAACTTTTCAACGCCGGTCGAGGCCGTCACCTCTCGCTCTGGCACATGCCTTGGAGCGTGTCCCTGACGGTATTCACGGTGTGGAGTGAAGCGTGGGACGTAACTACCAACCGGCAACTCCATTCGCATCTCAGAGTCCGGACCATCCTGGTAGTAAAGCGCCAGCCGCTTGCGCACCTCGCCAGCAGTCATGCGAACAACCGGATCGAGGTTGGTGTCGTACGACGGGCTCCGTCCGAAGACCTCGACCCCGATCGACCGTTCCTTCAGGTCCTGTTGTCCCGAGAGCGTCTGTTCGATCGCGTAGCGAAGGAAAGCCTGACATCGTTTGCTGGTTTGGAAGTGATGACTGGCGAGTACACGCTCCATCTCCTCCCGCACCGCCAGGGAATCCAGCTTAATCGTTTGAGCTAATGCGGCGTCCTTCGGCAACTCCGGCGTCAATGATGCTACAGCGTCAACTACACCCTTCATACCCGCACACTCATTGGGCCCGTTCCATCTCTCTCTGGACTTGCGAAGGGTATGCTACGTACCCGATCACCCTTTGTCCACAAGATATTTATTCCGCCGATAGTCCGTTCATTACGCTGCTCAGATCGTGCTAACCACCGTAACAACAATACGATCGTACCGTATTGTACTTGCTCATTATTGAAGCCCCCTAGAGGATTCGCTGTGTCCATGAGAACCGGATCGCGCAGGACCACACAGAGCACGCCGGCGACGGATGAAGGACCAGATCAGGAGAGGCATCATGAGAAGCAGAACCGTATTCTTGAGGATATCTCTGACATTGGCGCTGTTGTTGGTCGCCGCAATCCCGGCGATACATGCACAGACGACGACCGGCGATATCCTCGGCACCGTCGTGGACAATACCGGAGCCGTAGTTCCTGACGCAACGGTCACAATCGTGAGCCTCGAAACCCACGAAACCCACACCCTCAAGAGCAGCAGCAGTGGAGATTTCGTCGCCAATCTGCTCAACCCTGGCCATTACTCCGTTAACGTCACCGCTTCAGGTTTCAAGGTATTCTCCGTCCCATCTATCAACTTGTCGGCTGGCGACCGCTCTCGCGTCAATGTGGAGCTTGCGATCGGAACCGCAAACGAGACTGTGACTGTGGATACGCAGGGTTCTGAGCTCCATACCGACAGCTCCGTCCTCTCACACATCATCGACTCCAAGCAGACCCAGGACCTGCCGCTTAATGGTCGCAACTTTGTCCAGCTCGTTCAGTTAGCACCCGGCGTCAACGAGGGCCCGCCGGACAGTCTCACCAACGGCAGCAAGCTCGACGACCGCCGCCAGTCCGCCTCCATGTCCGTCAACGGCCAGTCCGACGTCCTCAATAATGAGATGATCGACGGAGCCGACAACAACGAGCGACTCATCGGCACTGTCGCCGTTCGCCCATCGCTCGAGGCCATCTCTGAAATCAGCGTCCAGACCAACACCTACACCGCCGAGGTCGGCCGCACCGGCGGTGGCATCATCAACATCATCACCAAATCTGGCTCGAACGACTTCCACGGCTCCGCCTTCGAGTTCTTCCGCAACGATATCTTCGACGCCTCCACCTACAACTTCGGCAGCGTTCTGCCCAAGAACGAGCTCCGGCAGAATCAGTTTGGCGCCTCACTCGGCGGCCCCATCGTCCACGACAAAACCTTCTTCTTCGGCGACTACGAGGGCTACCGCCAGATCGCAGGCACCGCGCCACAGTCCCTCATCGTACCTACGCTCTACGAGAAACAGCACCCCGGCGATTTCTCCGACACCGGCGGTCCCGTCATCTCACCCGCTGACTTCGACAAGGCCGGCGTTGCCTACTTCGGCCTCTTCCCCGCACCCAACAATGGCCCCAACACCTTCACTGGAGGCTATCGCAACACTCAGTACAGCGACGACTTCGACGTCCGCGTCGACCAGATCTTCAACCCGCAGAACACCTTTTACGCCCGCTTTGCTTACAACAACGTCTCCACCAACTCGCCCGGTCCTTTCCCGGACGCGACGATCGGCGGCGTCACCATTAATCCCAGCTTTATTGGCAACGGCCTCGGTTCTGCAAAGGACCTCGCTTATACTGGCTCGCTCAACTATGTCCACACCTTCACCTCCAACCTTCTGCTCGAACTAAAAGCCGCCTATACCCGCGTCGACAACGAGAGTTCTCCCAACGCAGACGGTACCAACCCCAATGAGGCCATTGGCCAGCCCAATGTCAACACGCCTATTAGCGACTCCACCGGCCTCGCACCAGTCGTCGTCGTCTCCGGAGCCAGTCTCGGAGGCGTTCTCTTCCAGCCATTGAAGGACGAGGACAACACCTTCCAGTACATGGGCGTCGTCACCTACACACACGGCGCTCACAACTTCAAGGTCGGCGGCAACCTGATCCGTCGCCAACTCACCTCCTTTCAGAGCAGCTACCCCGAAGGCCTCTGGGTCTTCCTCGACTATCCCAGCCTTATCCAAGGCAACTACATCAACACTCAGCGCTCGCTCCAGCTCGTCGTACCCCACCTCCGCTTGTGGGAGAGCGGTCTCTTCGTCCAGGACGACTGGCACGCCTCGAAGATCCTAACCATCAACGCCGGTCTGCGCTTCGACCACTTCACCCCCTACACCGAGATCAACAACAACATCTCCACCTTTAACCCCGCCACCGGCAATCTCCAGGTCGCAGGCGTCGACGGAATCTCCAACACCGCCGGCATCGCCTCAGACTGGCACGGGATCGCGCCACGCATCGGCTTCGCCCTCACCCTTCCGCGCAATCTCGTCCTGCGCGGCGGCTACGGTATTGGCTACTTTCCTATGAACACCACCTCCAACGCCAACCTAAAGAATCCACCCTTCGTCGCCACCGTCACCTCCTGCGGATACTTCAGTTGTGGCCCCGACTACACCAAGTTTATCGACGGCTTCCCTCTACCCGCGCCGACCAACATCAACAACCCCGGCTCGTCTATTCCCGATGCAGTCAGCCCACACTTCCGCACCAGCTACATGCAGCAGTTCAACCTCACCGTGCAGAAGGAGGCCTGGGGCAACGTCTTCACCGCCAGCTACGTTGGCCTGCTCGGCCGTCAGCTCGCGCAGCTGCTGCCCGACCGCAATGCGCCACCGCCAAACACGTGCGGCACCAACCCCGTCTGCTACAACACGCTTCGTCCCTTCGCGAATACGCTACCCAACGTCGGCCTCATCGGATACTTCCAAACTGGCGGCGTATCCTCTTACAACTCTCTCCAGACCTCCGTCGAGCGCCGACTCAACCGAGGCTTGACCATGAATATCAACTACACGATCTCGCACAGCCTTGATAACTCCACCGGCCTCAGCGAAGAGGGCGCAGGCGGCTACGGCAGCGTGCCCAGCCTCGTCGATACGCTCGAGTACGGCAACAGCGCGCTCGATCTCCGTAGCCGCCTCGCCGGCACCATCAACTACGAGCTTCCCTTTGGCAAGAACTCCTCCGGCATGCGCGCACTCGCAGCCAAGGGCTGGCAGCTTAACACCATTGGCGTCTGGAACACCGGAACTCCTTACACCATCACCAACTCCAGCGACGTCAGCAACACTAATCCGGGCGCCAACAACGCTGATCGCCCCGACCGCATTGGTGATCCCCACGTGTCCAACCCTAACGTCGTTGAGTTTTTCAACCCCGATGCCTACCAGGCGCAGGCACCCGGAACCATCGGCACCGAAAGACGCAATGCTCTTTACGGGCCGCACTACCGACACCTCGATCTCTCCCTCTTCAAGACCTTCCCCATCCGGGAGCGCTTGCACTTGGAGTTCCGCGCCGAGTGCTTCAACATCCTGAATATGGCTAACTTCGCGACACCGAACTCCTCGCTCGGCGGCGCCAACTTCGGCCAGATCACCTCGATGAGCACCGCCTACGCTCCGCGCCAGTACCAGTTCGCCCTCAAGCTCACCTTCTAACCAGCTCCTCTCAACCCACCACCGGAGAGATCACACCGATGAAACCCAACAACGAAGAGATCCTGTCGCCTCAATCCGCAACGCGGCGTAACGTCCTCAAGGGCCTCGCCCTCGCCGCCGGAGCTTCCACGCTCCGCGTTCCAATCGCCCACGCCGACACCTACCCCAAAGTCACTCCCGCGACCAAAGATCCCGTCTTCGCCGACTCCACCCGCCCCATCGTCGAGACCGATCTCGGCCGTGTGCGTGGCTACATCCGCAACGGCATCTTCACCTTCAAGGGCATCCCTTACGGCGACGACACCAGCGGCGCGGCACGCTTCAAACCGTCGCAAAAAGCCAAGCCGTGGACCGGCGTGCGCAGCTCCATGCAGTACGGCAGCGTCTGCCCGCAGCCCGAACGCCGCGGATGGAAGAACGACGAAGAGGCGTGGATGTTCAGCTGGGACGACGGCGCTCCGGGCGAGGACTGTCTCCGCGTGAACGTCTGGTCTGCAGGCATTAACGACAACAAGAAACGCCCAGTCATGGTGTGGCTTCATGGTGGCGGCTACACCGCGGGCTCCGGCCAGGAGCTGCGCTCCTATGACGGTGAAAATCTCGCCCGCAAGGGCGTGGTGCTCGTCTCGCTCAACCATCGCCTCAACGTCTTCGGCCACCTCGACCTCTCCGCGTATGGCCCAGAGTACGCGCAGTCCGGTAACGTCGGCATGCTCGATATCGTCCTTGCACTCGAGTGGGTCCGCGACAACATCCCCAAATTCGGCGGCGATCCCGGCTGCGTCACCGTCTTCGGTCAGTCGGGCGGCGGCGGCAAGGTCTGCACCCTCACCACCATGCCAGCTGCAGAAGGACTTTTTCACCGCGCCATTGTGCAGAGCGGCTCGCTCGGTCAGTTCCGCAAGCCGGAAGATGCCGCCAAAACTACTCAGGCGTTCCTCAAGCAGCTCAACATCGACACCTCATCAAACGATCACTCCGCCATCGCCCGCCTCCACGAGCTTCCTTGGCACGAGATCGAAGCCGCAGCCGTCGTTGCCACCACGCCAACCGCTGGACTGCCCCGGCTCATCAACTTCCGCCACACTGCAAACCTGCTCGGCTGGTCTCCCGTGCTCGATGGCAAGGTCGTCACCAGCGACGCTTTCCCAGACACGCCCGACCGCGTGAAGAAGATTCCTTTGCTCGTCGGCACCGTGATGAACGAGTTTGTCACCGCGACTAACCACCCAGAGTACTGGGAGTGGACTGACGCCGACCTCCAGTCCCACGCACAGGAAGCCATGCCCCAGCAGGCCGCCGCTACCATCGCCACCGTCAAGGAGATGTACCCCGACGCAAAGCCCTTTCAGCAGTGGTCCATCATCGCTGTCGCCAACGTTCGCGGAGCCGCGCTTGACCAGGCCACCAGTAAAGCCGCAGCTGGGGGGGCTCCTGCCTACGTCTACTACTTCACCTGGCAAGCGCCTGTGCTCGACGGCCGACCCATGGCCTTTCACTGCGCAGAGCTCGCCTTCTGCTTTGACAACGCCGTGCGCTGCGAGAACATGACTGGCCGCAGCCCCGAGGCTCAGGCGCTCGCCGACAAAGTTAGTGACGCCTGGATTCACTTCGCCCGCACCGGCGACCCCAACCACCCAGGCTTGCCTCACTGGCCAGCCTTCAACGCTAAAGACAAATCCACTATGGTCTTCGACAACACCTGCGTTGCTCGCAACAATCTCGACGACAAACTCCAGACGATCGTAAGCCAGGCATAGGAGACCCATGAACACTCAGCATTCTGCAGCACTGCGCTCTTCACTCCGGACGATCTTTGCAGTAGCGCTTCTTTTCGAGCACTGTGCAATGCACTCCCAGACGATCGCCACCGACTCCGGCCGCGTCACTGGTGCCACAGTCGACGGAGTCGCCTCCTACAAAGGCATCCCCTACGCCGCTCCTCCCGTCGGTCCACTTCGCTGGCGCGCCCCGCAGCCTCCATCCAAATGGACTTCGCCGCTGGCCGCGACCAGCTATGGACACGACTGCATGCAGCTCCCTTTTCCTAGTGACGCCGCACCGCTTGGTGTCCCTCCCGCTGAAGACTGCCTCTATATGAACGTCTGGCTTCCGGCGAAGCACTCAGCCAAGAAACTCCCCGTCATGTTCTGGATCTATGGTGGAGGCTGGGTCAACGGCGGCTCCTCTCCCGCGGTCTATGACGGCAGCCAGTTCGCAAAGAACGGCGTCGTGCTCGTCAGCTTCAACTACCGCCTCGGACGCTTCGGCTTCTTCGCACACCCTGCGCTGACGAAAGAGAACCCCACCGAAGCGCTCGGAAACTACGGCTACATGGACCAGATCGCCGCGCTGAAGTGGGTCCAGCGCAACATCGCGGCCTTCGGCGGCGATCCCAAAAACATCACCATCTTCGGCGAGTCGGCAGGTGGCTTCTCCGTCCACATGCTCATGACCACGACGCTCTCGAATGGTCTCTTTGAACGCGCGATCGTAGAATCGGGAGGCGGCCGCACCGGTCTCAACAGCCCGCATCTGCACGGTACCTCGCCCTCGGGCCGTCCCTCGGCAGAGAGCATCGGTCTCGCTTTCGCACACAAGAACGGCATCGAAGGCGAAGACGCCGCGGCGCTCGAAAAGCTACGCGCGCTGCCTGCCGACACCATCGTCGACAACATGAACATGGCGAGCATGAACGAAGCAGCCGCCACTTACTCCGGCCCCATCATCGACGGAACCATCATGCGCGATGAGGTCGGCGCGATGTACGCCGCAGGCATGCAGCATCCGGTTCCGATGATCGTTGGCGCCAACAGTATGGATATCGGCTTCGTCGCGGCCAAAACGAAGGACGAGCTCTTCGCCTCCTTCGGGCCTAACGCCGACGCCGCACGCAAAGCCTACGATCCCGACGGAAACGCAGATATCCGGTCGCTGATGATGGCCGTTGGCGGCGATCAGTTCATGATCGAGCCCGCACGCTTCGTCGCTCGCAAGATCACCGATGGAGGTCAAGCGGCCTATCTGTACCGCTTCTCCTACGTGGCCGAGTCCATGCGCAAGCAATGGCCCGGCGCACCGCACGCCACCGAGATCCCCTTCGTCTTCGACACCGTCAAAGCAAAGTACGAGGCCGCCCTGACGCCCGCCGATGAGAAGGCCGCGACAGAGACCAATGCCTACTGGGTCAACTTCGCCAAGACTGGCGACCCGAATGGCCCCGGTCTTCCTAAGTGGCCAATCTACAAGATCTCATCCGACCAGCTGCTCAACTTCACAAACGAGGGCCCCACGGGTATGGCCGATCAACCGAAAGATCGGCTTGATTTGGTGGAGCAGATGCAGCACTGAGAACATCCAGGTCGACTTTTGAAATTCCTACTATCTTCCACACGCAGGAGATCCACCATGTTGTGGCACCTTCAGACATCCAGACTCATGCTGTTTTCTTTGACGACCATTCTCAGTTTCTCAACTTTCGCATTGGCCCAAAACACAACCACAACAGTTCCTCCCGTACTCGACGTTCACGTTCATGCTTTTGACGAGTCATTTCCCGGTAGCGGCCCCATGTGTCCCAACGCCTCGAAGTTCACCGCCTCCGACCCGGACAACAAGGAAGCTCCGTTTGGTTGGAGCATGGAAGAGTGCACTCCCAAGCTCTATCCAGCAGCCAAAGACGAATACATAAAAGATGTGGCTGCCGAAATGGAGCGACTCAATGTCACCGCCGTTGTATTCGGAGATCCAAAGAGCGTGCAGAAGTGGAAAGATGCCGCTCCAGGGCGCGTCATTCCGGGCACAAGCTTCAGCCAGGGATTGCTGCCTGGCAATCGGGTTCCGCTTGACGAACTGCGCAAGGATTTCACGAAGGACGGATTCAAAGTGATGGGTGAGATCGGGCTGCAGTACGAAGGCCTGTCTCCCAGCGATCCCTCCGTCGACTCCTACTTCGCACTCGCCGAAGAGCTCGACATCCCCGTTGCGATTCACATGGGCACCGGCGGCTCCGGCCGTGCCAATATCGGCATGTCCAAATTCCGCGGCTCAATGGGCAACCCGCTTCTGCTTGAAGAACTCCTGGCGCGTCATCCGAAATTGCGCGTTCAAGTCATGCATGCCGGCTATCCCATGATCGATAAC
>Ga0302315_10003008_pt1 | contig 15535 bp, 8 predicted proteins | sample III_Palsa_N3_1_FD_200532 | JGI IMG/M metagenome (GOLD analysis project Ga0302315, IMG submission 200532) | Peat permafrost microbial communities from Stordalen Mire near Abisko, Sweden - III_Palsa_N3_1 | ecosystem: Environmental > Terrestrial > Soil > Palsa > Peat permafrost | place: Sweden... | reverse complement strand
AGTTGAAGCAGTGGAACATGCTATCGGAGAGCCGCGGGTTCGCTGAACAGGGATTGAAGCTTGCGGGTGACGAGTTGCTGGTGGCCAACGCTGACGATGCGGCGACGTATATGGAGGTGATGACGAGGCTGCGGCAGACAGACAAGGCTTTGTCGGTGCTGGATAAAGCGTTGGCTGCGGCGGTTACCTCTTCGAACTCGCCGAGTGTTGTTGCGGAGCAGGTAGCGAAGAAAGGGCTTGCGAGTGTGACTGATGCGGAGTGGCGGAGGAAGCTGGTGGAACAGAGGGCAGCTACGGCACACGAAAGCTATGGACGCGCCATGAATGCGATGGCTGAAGTGGTGGCGAAGTATTACACGCCGGAAGAGAAGTCGCAGTTTGCGACGGTGCTACAAAAGGAGTCTGCGAATACGGACCTGGCGCGCGTTGCGGGACTTGCGGGGTTGAAGGATGTGCAAGCGACCTGGCTGCGCGAACAGTTGATGCAGTCGAAGGACACGATTAGTCCTGAGTTTAATGTTTGGCTCAGCTTGCAGAAAGGCCGGATGTTATTTGCGGAGATTGCACACACGATGGAAGCGTATGCAGCGGTGCTTTCGCCAAAGGTGGGGCGTGGTGTGGCAGAGCGGCACGCTGCTATGGCGTATCGAGATGCTGGCGATGACGCGGATGAGCTAAGGGTGACGGCGATGTTGCAGCGGAGCGAGAACGATGCGGAGTTGCGGGAGAGACTTTTCGAGTTGCTGCTGCAGCATGATCCGTCGCAGTTGTTCAAGTTGGCCGGACAGAACAATGAGATTGGAAACGCTGCGGCGAACTATGCTCTCGCGCATGCGGAAGAGCCGGTGGCGCTGCAGGTGGTAGGGGCACGTGGTGCAGCGATGGAGCCGGTGTGGCGGTCGTCGTACCGTGCGCTTGTGGGGCTTTATTACGGGGACGATGGAGCGGATACGGATGGGGCTTTCCGGGCGGCGTTGGGGGATCGTACGATTGGCGACCGGCTGGCACATCCGGAGGATCGTACACAGGCGCTGGTGGGGGATTCGTGGTTTTACTATGGCATGCGCTATGCCGTGTTTCGTTTGAACGGTGGGCCGGGCGATGCGGAGGATTATGCAGCTGCGGAGTTGGAACATGCTGCGGGATTTGAGAACTATGTGAACCTGGCGCACACGTATGCGGATGCGGGGAAGGTGGATGCTTCGCTGGTGGAGTATCGGCATGCGCTAGAGCTGCAGCTTGGGGCTGCGAATGTGCACGATGCGATGGCGTTGCTGCTTTGGAAGGCGGGACGTCGTGATGAGGCGGTGAAGGAGTGGCAGGCTTCGCTGGGCTTGCTGCGCAAAGAGATCGACCGTCAGGTGGTTCCGGATGACTTCTTCAAGACGACCGAGTTGCTGGCTCGCCACGCTAAGGAGTGTGGCGCGATGCCGCAAGTGCGGGTGGGGCTTGGGGATTTGTTGAAGGCTTACCTGGCGAAGAATGGAACTTATAGAAGCAATGAGTTGTTGCTTGCGGCGTTTGATGCTGCAGGTACCCCTGTTGAGGGTGTGACGTGGTTGATGGAGCTGAGTGCGGCTTCGAAGCGACAGGCGCAGATTCTTGCCGATCTGCAAGGGGCTCCTTGGCTGCCCCGAAATGTGCGAGCAAACTTGTATCTGAAGCGGCTGGATCTGGCGCGGGCTGATGTTAACCCGTCGCCTGAAGACGTGGGTGCAGTTGGTAGAGTTGTGGAGCTACAGGCTTCGCTTGTCGTTCTTTATGTGGAGTTGAAGGAGGACGCGAATGCGAAGGCGATGCTTGCGCAGATCCCGGAAGAGAGATGGCAGAGTGCGGATCTGGTGAGTGCACGTGTGATGCTGGGGGCTCGGGAAGGAAGCCTAAAGGCGCTGCTAGACGCGTATGATGCACTGCCGGAGGGTGTGCAGCCTGCCGTGGAATCGCTTCGTGCGGCTGCGAACCGCCTGGCGAGCGATGGTGATATGGCGAATGCGCATGTAGTGCTGGAGTTTCTGTTTGAGCGGGCGATGCTACGCCATCAACTAACGGCGACGGACTATCTTGGGTTGGCTGATGCGCGATTGAAGACGGGAGATTTGCCAGGGGCGTTGGATTTGCTGCGGCGCGTGACGTTGGTGGCTTCCGGCGATGGGCGCTATGTGAACTATGATTTGGTCGCAGGGTTGCTGGAGAAAGCGGGACAACCGGGTGAAGCGATCGCATTCCTCAAAACACTAGTCGCGGGGAAACCGTGGAATGAGGAGTATGGTGTGCGGCTTGCCGAGGCACAGTTGAAGGCGGGCCAGGATGTTGCTGTTGCACGGACTTCGCTGGCAGCAATTGGAGCGTCTGTGGCGACGCCTTATGAGTTGCGCGCACGTGCGGCGATGGATCTTCGTGGGGCTGTGACGGTTTCGCTGGGCAGCAAGGAGTTGGATCTTCTTGCAGTGAAGACGGTTGCGGAGGAGCAGGCGAGGCAGCCTTACTTTGCTAAGGCTCGGATGGCTGCGGCGGGGTTGCTGGGAGTGTCAGCGACGGCGGATGCCAAGCAGCAGGAAGCGCTGCTGCGCGAGGCACTGGCGATTGAGCCGAATGGATCGGATACGGATGCGATTCGGGTAGGGATATTCCATGCGGAGGTTACGCTGGGACAGAATGCGCTGGCTATGTCAGCGATAAAGCCGCTGATTGCAGGTCTTGAAGGCTTGCATGCTTCGACTGATGTGCAGGATGCGGGCGCGGTCGAGGATACTCCTCCGGTGCGGTCGGTGGCTGCGACGCATGATGCTATGGAGCGTGCGAGCTTGCTTGCTGCGGCTTCGGATGTGAGCTTGAAGATGGGTAATGCAGCGGATGCGGAGCAGTATCTGCAGAAGGCTGTGCGGTTAGCCCCGAAGTCGGCACAACGGAGTGCGTGGCAACAGAAGCTGACACAGCAGCGAGTTGTGGTGCGGCGCGCGCAAACAAATGCGACGCGCAGGCCGGTGGTACACGCGACGGTGGATCAGAGCGTTGCGGTGAGGCCAAGGCTAATGGCTGCGAAGGAGACGCGATGAAACGTTTGCGTAAGGGCTGGCTCACGACGCTGATTGCAGGGTGCTTCTTAGCTGGGGGTGTGGTGTGGGCTGCGCTGGATTCGTCTGTGCCGAAGACGGATCTCGCTGCGTGGGTTCCGCAAGGCGCGTTGCTTTCTCTTGAGACGCAAGACTTTGCGACGTTGCTTGGGGGGTGGACTTCGTCAGCGGAGAAGACTGCGTGGATGAAGAGCGACGACTATGCTGTGTTTTCGCGATCACGCTTGTTTGGACGTCTACAGGAGTCGCAGAAGGAATTTGCCGATGCTGCTGGTGTGCCAGTCGATGGGGATTTGTTGAAGGAGGTGGCGGGAAGGCAGAGCTTCTTTGCGTGGTACGACATTGGCGCTCTACAGATTGTTTACATAACGCGGATGACGCCTGAGCTGGTTTCACAGAGCCGGCTATGGCAGCGGAGGAAGGACTTTGAGACGCGGCAGGCCGGGGGCGTGACGTTCTATGTGAAGAGTGGTGCAGCTTCGGGCAGCGATGCGAGCGTATCGAGCGATGCACAGGCTCCTGGCGATGCTACGCCTGAAGCGGATTCCAATGAAGGCAACGGTGGTGCGAAGAAGACGGTTGTGTTTGCTGAGAGCGGGGACTGGTTGGTGCTTGCGACCAGTGAGGACTTGATGGCCCAGACGCTTGAACTAATGGCGGCAAAAGACCATGCGGGTGAAAACTCGCTGGGGCAGCAGGGTTGGTACAAGGATGCCAAGGCAGCGGCGACGGGGCCTGGAGGGGAACTGCGTATGGTGTTGAACATGGAACGGGTCGTGAAGACGCCGCAGTTTCGAACTTATTGGATTCAGCAGAATATTACGGAGATGAAACAGTACAAGGCAGTCGTTGCGGACCTTTATCGCGATGCGGATGGAATGCGCGAAGAGAGGGTGCTGTTGCCGGAGTCAGAAGGTGCGGCTGCGCCCGATGTCGACCTGGGGCAGATGGCCGCGCTTGTGCCGGATCATACGGTTGTGTACCGCGCAACGGCGAAGCCTACGGCCGGAGATGCGCTGGTGGCATTGCAGGAGAAGGTGCTGGATCGTGGCGTGGGAAGCTATGAAAATGCGAGTGTGGCGCCGGTTGTGAATCTCGAAGAGCCGCAAGCTGGGAGTGTAGCGGACCTGGAGACTCGCATTGATGAGCCAGCAGTGGTGACGGCGACGGAGCATAAAGGTATGCCGTTGCTTGCGACGTTTCTACAGGACGCTACGCTCGATGGCATGATGACGGTAGATCGCAATAGCGCGGATGGGAAGGCGGATGGAATATGGACTCCGTTCGCGTCTGCGGTAATGCTGTCGAGTGAGCATGAGTGGGATGTGCCTGCAATGCAGGATGCTATTCAGCAATTGGTGCAGACAAAGTTAACGGCTGGCTCGTTGGGGATTGCATGGCAGCAGAGTACGTCGCATGGAGCGACCTATTTTGCTATGAACGATGCTCGCGGTCTGCAGCTTTATGTGAGCGGGCACCTCTGCATCGTGGCGGACGATGCGGGATTGCTGATTGAGATGATTCATAAGCAGCAACAGGCGAAAACAGGGAACGCGCAGCAGGCGATGATGCTGGCCGGGTTTGATCACAGTGCTGCGAGAGACGGGTTTGCGCGATGGACGGCGGTGGTGGATGGACTTTCGCGCAAAGATGCTGGAGTGGGCAATGCAGGTATTGTTGGAGCTGCATCGGATCAGGTTCCCGGTGAAGATCCACCGTTCTTTGGAAAGAATATGAAGGGACTCAGTGATGTTTTTGCGGCGATGAAGGGGGAACGGTTTGTCGCAAGGCATGATGGTGCGCTGGTGAGGCAGACCGTAATCTACGAGTGGCAACCGTAGATAGCTGACCGAAGTTGAGCTGAGCAGCGTGGTTCCCTTCGTAGAAGGTGATTGTGCCGGTTGGACCGGGTTCCCAGCTAACTTGCTGCGAGCTGGGCGGTGAGAGTTTAAGGCTATGGAAGATGCCGAGGTTGTGAGGCTAAGGGCGCTTTCACTCTGGCCGAGGAAGAATTCTGGCCCGTAGCCGGTAGAAACGACGAAGTCAGTGAAGTTGTCGGGGAGGCAGTTGCCGGCGATGGGCGAGGAGTTGACTGACTCAAGCGAGTTGATGGGGGCGTCGAAGCTTGCGTGGCCAGTGCGGCGAAGGTGGATTGGCCATAGTACGTGGATCTCCTGCGGTGCGAGGGAGTCAGAGTTGTTTTAGCGGGTCTATTGTGGATAGATGCGTTAATGTCTTAGCACCCTGCAATACGCAATTTTTCAAAGAGACACGGCTGACGTGGCAAAATATTGATTCAGGGTTTGGAGATGATGGAAACGAAATGAACGAGTTTAGAAGACTTACACGGCTACCAGCGTATGTGTTCAACATTACAAGTGAACTGAAGGCGGCAGCACGCCAGAGGGGCGAGGACATTATCGACTTCGGGATGGGGAATCCTGATGGAGCGACGCCGAAGTTCATCGTCGACAAGCTGATTGAAGCAGCACAACGAACCACGACGCATCGCTATTCGCTCTCCAGAGGCATACCGCGGCTGCGCAAGGCGATTTGCAACTGGTATGAGGCCAGGTATGGGGTTGAGCTCAATCCAGAGACAGAAGCGATCGTTACTATCGGCTCGAAAGAGGGCATTGCGCATCTTTGCCTGGCGATGCTCGATGAGGAAGATACCGTAGCTGTGCCGAATCCGAGCTATCCGATCCACATCTTCGGACCTGTGATTGCCGGCTCAAAGATTCAAAGCATCGCGCTTGAGGGAACGGATCAGACAGCGTTGCTGGAGAAACTGGAGTATGAACTGCCGCGCATGGAGCCTCGTCCGAAACTGTTGATCCTTAACTTTCCGGCGAATCCGACAGCGATGTGTGTAGACCTCGCATTCTTTGAACGGCTGGTTCCGCTGTGTAAGGAGCTGGGGATCTACCTCGTGCATGATCTGGCCTATGCAGATATTACCTTCGATGGCTACAAGGCGCCGAGTGTGATGCAGGTACCGGGAGCTAAGGATATTGCAGTTGAGTTCTTCACGCTTTCCAAGAGCTACAACATGCCGGGATGGCGAGTGGGCTTTATGGTGGGATGTCCGAAGCTGGTGGCTGCTTTAGGGCGCATCAAGAGTTACTTTGACTACGGCACATTTACGCCGATCCAGGTAGCTTCGATCGCCGCGCTTGAAGGGCCGCAGGATTGCGTTACGGAAATTCGTGATATCTACAAGGCACGTCGAGATGTGCTGGTGCCGGGGTTGAACAAGTTGGGATGGGCGGTTGATCTGCCAAAGGCGACGATGTTCGCGTGGGCTCGTATCCCGGAGCAGTACAAGGCGCTAGGGTCGGTCGAGTTTTCCAAGAAGCTATTGCGCGATGCCAAAGTCGCGGTAAGTCCTGGAGTTGGGTTTGGCGATCATGGCGATGGGTATGTGCGATTCTCGCTGATTGAGAATGAGGAGCGGACTCGGCAGGCGCTGCGAGGGATCAAGCAGATGTTTAAGTTGGGCTAGTTGATGAGACGCCGTTTGTGATTAAGCTTGGGTCTGCCAAGCAATAATCGCCTGTTGCGTAGTATCTACCCCAAACAGTTCTACCCTTTTTGGCACCATCTCTGGATCGTCTTTGATGTCTGTGTCTCCCGGATCCCCGCAGTGAAAGGTCGGCTGCGGGTTGTACTGCATCGCAAGTTGCCCCTGCCGCGCTACGCCCACACCGTAGAGCAGAGAAACGATATACATCGCTACATCCAGCCCTGACGAAATCCCTGCACCTGTCACCACATTGCCACTTTGCACATACCGTCGGAAATCCGGCACGATATCTACCCTGAATAGCTTCAATACATCCTTGAATGCCCAATGGGTTGTTACTAAGTGTCCATCCAGCAGCCCAGCCGATCCGAGCAAGAGCGCTCCCGTGCACACCGAACAAACCAGTGTCGCCCCCGCTGCTTGCTTTACCAGAAAGTCCAGATAAGGATTACTTCCCAGTTGCCCTCCTTTCAGGACGCTCTCCGGCATAGCTCCGCCTGGTACAAACAACACGTCTAGCTGGGGGCAATCTGCAAACGTGGAGTTCGGTGTAATCGCAACGCCTTCAAACGAAGTCACTGCAGACAGCGTTGGTCCTACAAGATGTTCTTCCATCCCTGCGAAGCAAAACGTCTGGTACGGCCCACAGACATCCAGAGAATCAAACCCCGCATACAGCGGTATACCAACTTTCAATGCCATCGCCAGTCTCCTTATCGTCAAAAATGCGCCGCTACTCTTCGTGTCAGCGAAGAGTAGCGGCCTACATCAAGCTTCACCGACTCAGTGTTGATGTTTCATCCCAGCCATACCTAACCCTCCGCCCGGAGCAGTCAGGTCGGGCACAATCTCGATATTCATCATCATGCCTCCGTCTTCGTGATCCAGGATATGGCAGTGAATAACGAACTCGCCGATGTACCGGTCATAGTGCGTTCGCACATGCACCTGGTATCCGTTCTCAACGAAGATGGTATCGCGGAAGACGTGATACAGGTTGCAGTACTGGTTCGCCAAGCCTTGCGAGTCCGGCACCATATCTGCCTTGCATTTGCCGTCCTTGTCGTAGATAGACTCTTGGCTTCCATCCGGCGCTGTCCGTGTTACGTCCACAATTTCAAACGGGTTCACATGAATGTGGAAGATATGCGGCTCCCCACTAGACGTTAGGATCCAATCGTCCGTACTGTTCACCTGCCGGCGGAAATTGATGACGTTCGGGTCATACGACTTTCCGTTGATCTGAAAGAATACGCCAGTAGCATTGCCCGTAATCGAAAATGCCGCCTGCTGAGGACCCGCATTCCCCGGAGGAAGATCCACAAAGGGAGCCCAGGGAATCAGATCCCCGTGCTTCAATCCTTCACGAGCTTCTACCGGCAGCTTCGGGTTGTTGTCATAGAGCGTCTTCTCGACATACTCCTCAAGGTCCGTCGTCACAGCATGTCCGCCTGCGACATGCACGTACGCCAGCAACTGTGGCTCCGAAGGCCCTTGCCCGCCATTCGCACCATTGTTGGCACGCTCCTGCTCTGGCGCTGCCTGGTCGATCAGGCAATACTCGCCGTCTTCAGGAAACACGATCAAGGCATCACTACGATAGCCGGGCTGCAGGTAGTTGCTGCCATTGGAGCTGCTCTCGCTCTTGCCGCTCAACATGTGGATCTTCGTTAGCGTCAGCCCGTCATCCGCAATCTGAAACTGCGGAATCAGTGTCTGCGGTGTCGTTGGGCAAGCCGCCTCCAGCAACGCAATCTGCTGCTGACGATTCCCACGCAACGGTGCCGCCGCACTCAGTAGTTGCGCGCCGGACTTATTAACGCTTGCCTTCACCACCTGTAGGTTGATCGTGTCGTGAATCCCGGCATGAACAAATCGCCACCGCTGAATCTCTCCCGCTGGAACCGTCAGCGTTGGCTGCACAATTCCGTTCACGCTGGTAAACCGACCATTCGTGTCCCAGATTGTTGGCGAATCCAGTTGCAGAAAGAAATTCTCAATCACGCCACGGCTCGCAAAGTTCTTCGGTGTCGATATCGGGCACACCCAAGGCGCATTCACTGCAGGCGGAGGCGTTGCTGCATTGGCCCCTGCCGCGTTGTAGATCCCTTGTGTTGTAAAGATGTTTTGCCACGGCCCTCCATTCAAGCTGGGATCGTTTTGGAAGCACGCATAGGCGATCTGTTGGAAGAGGAAGACCTTCTCTGGCATTGCCTTCCCATTCGCATCGTGCAGAATCGTGTCGATATCCCCTGCCTTGGCCGGTGCACCATTCTCTGCTGGAATATACGGCCTGTTGCCGCGCACAATCAGCACGCCTGAAGCTCCGCTCGCGACCTGAACCGCCGTGGATCCATGCCGGTGCGCGTGATACCAGAATGTCCCCGCCGGATGATCCGTCGGGATGTTGATCTCGTACGGGAAAGACGTCTGTGGCGCGATATTCAACAACACATTATCGCTATTGCCCGCAGGTGAAACATGCAGCCCATGCGTATGCAGGTTGATCGTATTGAAGCAACCCACACCCGGAGGCATACTCAAGCCCGGCGGCGGCGTCTCCAAACAACTTGGGTCATCCTTACTGAGGTTGTTATGCAGTCCGACCTTCAATGTATCGCCCGGGAACACCTCAATCAGTGGTCCTGACTTGCAGCCGCCATACGATCGCAGAGTTACCGGGTCCAACCCACCGGGCTGCGGGTCTGTTGGATCAGGGTTGTTGATCGTGAAGTTCGATCGCACCACGTTCAGATCTACCATGACATTCTGTCCATCGCGCGACATACTTCCTTGCGGATCGCACTCTGGTGTCAATACGCCCGGTAACGGAGCCATCGCTTTCATCTGCCCATTCGGCGCACGCTCCATCAACTGCGGCGGCGGTTCAAACGCCGGCACCTTGAACTCCTGCGCCTGTGATGCAACAACACCAAAGCCGGTCAGCAGCACAATCATCGATCCCAAAAAACGTTTCATAGTTTCTCCTCGTTTAAATCTCAACTCAGGCCCGTGGAGCGTCTCGCTTCAACAACAAACTCTCAGTAGTTACAAACAGCAAACATGCCTTCGCAATTCGCGGCCACAACACATAAGCCATCACACCAGCACCGGCGACATAAGCCATCGCTGCCGGAACTAACCCCAGCCGATGCGCAATCACTATCACTGAAGAAACCGCGATCAAGATGAAGTAGGTTCTACGAATCTTGCTGCGGACGTACCCCACAAAAGCCGCCAACAACACAACCACGGCAAACCCCAGAAATACCCCGTTCAAACTCTCCACCCGCATGCCAAAAAATCCCATCACCGCAGCCATTACCGGCCAGCAAAACGGACACCCAATTTTGGGCAACAACGCCATCAACAACACGCCACTACTGTGGGCCGCACTGGTCTTGGCCATCGCTGTGCAATCGACACACATCAGGCCGCTCCCTGCATCGCAAGAGACTCATCCATCGCCTGTACCGAATGTCGTCTCCTCCAAAACGGCTGATTGCTCCATCGCTGCTCCTCCGCGTAGTGCTCACGATGCGTCCGCGCAAAGCTTCCTTGCTGCACTCGTGCAATTGCCGCATACCGTTGCACCGCCGAAGCCTTCTGCTTGACCAGCATATCTCCCACAGCGAACCCGGCCAGAACGCCAGACCTCATCGCACTCGTCATCCCCTGCGCTGACAGCGGATCAAACGCCGCCGCCGCATCTCCTGTAGCAATCCATCGATCTCCCACCACACGATCCAGCGACACCGTAGCCGCCGAGCGAATCAGCGCTCCTGGCAGCAACTCTCCACCATCCGCAAGCGAGGACACATGCTCATTGCGTTCTAACTCACGCAACCAACAACCCTCATCCACCAACCGAGCACGACGTCCTAAGTCTGCATCCGTCAACAGACTCACAACACGCCGCCCACGCGGCAGCGGAGCGGTGTACCACCACCCCATCGCGCAAGCCTCTACCAGCGTGCGCGCTTCTGCCACAGCATCACACGTAAATACTCGCGAAAACGCCGTCAGCGAATCACGTACTATCCGCCGTGCTCCCTGCTTCCGCGAAAACGCCGCACTTCGCCCTGTCGCATCGATCACCCACCGAGCCTCAACAGACTTCCCACCACTCAGCGATAGTCTCCATTCATCACTACACCGCTCTGCAAAGTGCATCGCCGTACGCAACCACACCTCTACGCCAAGCTCTTCTGCCTGCGCTGCAAGCATTGCATCAAACCGGTTCCGTTCTAAATGCCACCCCTCACCCGCGAGTCCATAAAAGTAGCTCGTCTCCCGCACACGCTCCCCGCCCCACGCACAAGCCAGCCCACGCGCTGCACTCCCTACGTCCGGCATCTTCTCCAGCACGCCAAGATGCTCCAGGAGCCCACGCGCCACCGGGGGGAGCACCTCGCCGGCCCGTGCGCGCGAATAGTCCGAAGCCTCCACCATCAACACACGCAGCGACGGAAACGTCTGGCGCAACGAGATTGCACTCGCCGCACCAGCTGGTCCGCCACCGAGAATGACAACGTCCCACATTCCTACTTACCCGCCCAGCACGCATAAAACGAAGCGACCACGCCCGCCGGTGCAACACCACCAGTCCCCGAGGAGTGTGGAATCGTCCGCGTCACCGAACCCACAATCGCAGGCCGGTCCAGGGCACCCGTACTGCTGGGCCACACCGGAACGAGCCACCCAATGTAGTCGTAGATCCACTCCTCGCCACTGACCAGCCCCTTGCCCTGGAACCGCACCTGCGCGGGCGATCCATACCCACGCGACCCACGCAACGCCAACAACCAGCCTGGTCCGCCGATCGTGCCGGTCAACAACTGCGACGGTGCCTCTTCAATCACAATCGTCCCATCGCCAAACAACAAGTCCTGTAGCAGCGCTTTTGGATCGTCATCCAGCACTGGGTTGTTCAAAAAACTCCGATACGTCCAGCTACCAACAAACGGATTCTCAGCCATCGTTCTCTCCTCGTCCTTTGGTTATGCGTCCTGATTACGTTCCACACTGATGTACTTCGGGGGATCACCCGGCGAGGCCTGATCCAACGACGCAGGCGTTGCATAGGGATTGCGAATCACAAACCCAAGTCGCGACCACTCCGTCACCATCTTCAAATCGCCAGCGTTCGTCTGCGGAATCCCACGTGCCCAGCTCAGATACTGATACACAGGAGCCTGCGGCGTACCCGCCACCATCTCCCACGTCTGCATCGGCCTGTGCGCGGGCCACCACAACGTCTCCCAAACCTTCTGCTCGCGCTTCATCCAGGCATCATGCTCGCTCTCAGGATTGATGACATTCCACGCTTCATAAGTCACGTCGATGTCCTGCGTTGAGCACTCGTTGAAGTCCGCCTGCCAAGGCAGCGCCATCATCTTCGTCAGGTCGCCCGGCTGTAGTCCTGTCCTGTAGTCGCTGTTCAAGCTCAACGTCACGCCTGTCGCCGCAACATAGTCCTCTTCCTGCACCGGCATTCCACCCGCAGTCTGATTCTCATTCGCCGCCGTCTGCCGGAAGCTATAGAAATCCGGGTCTGCCTTCAGACGATAAGGCTCCAGATAGATCGAAGGATTCCGAATAACCCATCCAACCTCAGCCCCCGGACAAAACGCTCCGCCGCCCAGATTCGACAGCACATTCTGATCCAACTGGCGTCCGGTCTTGTTCGTGATCCCAAGATACGGCTGCCACGGATCAATCTTGTCCTTTGGCACCCACCCCTCAAGAATCTCGTTGTAAAACTCGCCCCGCGACCACTGCCGCAGCAGATACAACTGATAGTCCGTCAGTCGCAAAAACTTTGACGTAAGCGTATTGCTGATCGGATTGTCGCCGCACAGCAGCGGCATCAACGGAAGATGATGCGTACGGCTCGTCGGCTTTCCATCCAGACGAAAAACATCTTCCTCGCCATCCTTGCGAAGCAGATCGAACAGATACGTTCGGTACACCGCGAACGGATCGTTTACATTCTCGCGTCGCATCGAAGCCAGCTTGGTGGTCAGCAACTTGCCTGTGCGGAACGTCGTATACAGCCGCTCCATCGCAGCCTGCACTGGTTCATCCGCGCTCACCTTGCCTGGATCATGACTGGCATCATCATCCCGTCGAGCCAGCAGCTTCTTCGGCGTGCTCTTTCCTTCGAGCTCCAACAGCACATGCCGCAGCACGGCATACAGCTTGTCGGAAGCCGCACGATACGCTGCTGTTCCCGAACCCTCCGGGTCCTGCGCCTCCTCATATGTCTTCTGCCAACGCTCCACATATGCATCGACATCGTCCGCCGAAGCCCCGCCACTCGTTGTCTCCGCAAACTCCGCCAACGCAACCCGCATCTCGTCGCGCACATTACCATTCGCACCAAACGCCGCACCCAGCATTCGCTTCGGAGCCTTCGGTGTATTCGCAGCCTGTTGGTCGAGCTGTTGCAGTACAGGTTCCAGCGCGTCCACAAACAGCTCACCGCTCTGGTTCGCTTCCGCCGTTCGCGACGCCGCCTTTGCGTACGCAACCTCATTCAGCGTCGGTGGTATCGACAGCTTTGTCGGATCAAAATTCCCACGCTTGGTTTGGTTATGTGGATAGTTCGACTGCTGCAACACGTTTGTCAGATAGGTGTACTCATCCGCCCTGAACAGAATCGGCCACACATCGCGGTAAAACCACGGCTTGAACCCTGGGTTCCACATCAGGTTTGAAGCCTTCCAATGCATCAACGCGCCCGCATCCTCCGGGTTCACTACCTGCGGATCAGCAAACGTCCCCTGCGTTCCATACAAGTCCGTGCGATACGCAAACTCTGTAATCGCCGTGTCGTAGGTCACGTCGTCCAACGTAATCATGTCCAAAATTTCCGGCACATACGCCGGATACGCGCACACTACCCACGCCGGATACTCCACATCGATGTACCGCGTCTTCCCAACCTCTTCCGAGTACATCACCAGCCGTGCCGTTACTGGCCCATCACTCGTATCGTCGAACCACCCATCGTTGTTCGCATACGTATCGATTCGCGGCTGGCTAAATCCATCCAGCATCGACCCCGAGTACCCATGCCCACCCAACACCAGCAGACGCCCACTGTCATCGGTCAGCAACTCGCCCAGCGTATCAATGGTTCGCGGCACAAGCTTCTCTGGCGGAAACGTCGGCGCATACAGCCCGTTTCCACTGCGGTCAAACCGCGCACGCCGCCGCGATTTACTGTTCACTACCTGCGGTCCCGGATCGATCACCAAACACTGCCGCGCGTCTGCATCCGTAATCGTCGGGTTCCGCAGAGGATGGTCAGCCGCATATCCATGCTCGCCTTCGAGTTGCTTGAACTCATACCAGGCCGACTTCTTATTCGCCACATACACACGCCACTGAATGTCGATCAGCGTTCCGTGGTTGCCTCCACCCTCAATCGCAGCACCCAGCTCCAGTGGCCGTCCTTCAGGACTTTTCTCGTCATAGACATAAATCTGGAACCGAGCTGCCTGCCGCTTCACACGACCCTCAGCATCCTTAAACGTTGTGGTCGTCTGCACTGTCGTTCCATCCGCAGACACCACCGGATTTCCACGCTCATCGCACTCTATCGGCAACGCCGCCGGAGTCTCCGGAGAAATACAAAACTCGTCCGGAGAATCTCCCAACCGCGCAATCCCAATCGCCGGGTGGACCTTATACATTGGCACAGCTATCTTCCCGCTCACGTTCGTGTCCTTTCGTTCTATGCAGCCCAGAAATTAGTCGAGGAAGTTCAGCGACACGCCATCCAGCCGCAACAACTCGCGCTCTTCCTCATAGTCCGCACCTACAACCACCAGCGTGATCTGGATCGACGTAGCACCCGCGTCAAACATCCGCTTCGCGCACTTCGTCACATCCACGCGATGATTCCGTGGCGTGTTGTGGCTCCGCCCTCGCAGGTCATACTTTCCACGTTGTGGCACTGCACAATGCCCCGGCCCGCCAATGCAGTCACCATGCCCAAAGATCGCGAGATAGCCCGCATAGTGTTCGTTATCTATCGGCGTATTCGCATCAGCATCACGCAGATTCAGAAACACCCGAACAAAGCACGACCGTGGCAACTGCGGCACCCGATGCAACCTAACCTCAGCCTGCCGAAACGCCGGACGCACCGTCTCTGCAATCTCAATCGGCTTTGAAACAAACCGCGCCACGGGCGACTCCGCACCCACCGGCAGCAGGCACGTGCTCTTCACGTACTCATACCCAAACCGGTTCATATCCAGCGTGTCGCGAATCGTATAGCTCCACGGCGTCAGCACCGCATCCAGATCAGCCGGCAGCGAGTGCGGCCGTTGCTCCTGCCACTCGCTCCACATACGATCGATGTTCGCGTGGATCGGCCAGAACACCGGATCATACGAAGCCGTAAGGTTGCTGAACATATCGCCAAGCCCCGGCTGCGAGTACAAATCCGCACGCTTATGAAACTGCCGTCCCGCCACTTGCACGCTCTTATTTCGATCCACCGGAGTCTTCGCCGGCGGCGAGTAAGGATTCATCCCGCCCGTCCAGATGTGCATGGTGTTGTGCGGGTTCTGGTCCAGAAACCCGAACGCGTCGTTATACAAACTCCCGCCACCAAAGTCACGAAACGTCCGCAGGCTCATGATCTGCGCCATATCGTCTGCTGTTGGATAGTGATAGTGAATCTGCTTATTGATCGTCGACCCCTTGAACTCCGCGGGATAGCGCAACGGATACCAAAGCGAGTTCGCATCCAACAACGCATCCACAAACCGGTTGCGAAACTTGCCTTCGGTGTACTGCTCCCCGATCAAGTCCGTCACAGCCTTGTAGAAGCGCTCCTGCGACGCATACCTCTTCCCAACGATGGACTCCAACCCCTTCGACGGAATCTCATGCGCTGCCAGAAACACCAGCGACTCCT
>Ga0302315_10003007_pt1 | contig 15537 bp, 8 predicted proteins | sample III_Palsa_N3_1_FD_200532 | JGI IMG/M metagenome (GOLD analysis project Ga0302315, IMG submission 200532) | Peat permafrost microbial communities from Stordalen Mire near Abisko, Sweden - III_Palsa_N3_1 | ecosystem: Environmental > Terrestrial > Soil > Palsa > Peat permafrost | place: Sweden... | reverse complement strand
TGAACGAAAACCCCACATTCATCATCGACGCGCAGACACCACTGGTAATCGCCATCAGTAAGCCAACGCCGAAGTGCGCCGTTCTGGCCTCGGTATGCTGGCTGCGGTCCCGCATTCTTCCAGCCATCGCGCTCACGGTGACGCCCAGCAGCACCAGCGCAATTCCTGCTAGTGATACAAGTCCGTCACGCGTCAGCAGCTTGTCCCTATGCAGCCGCACCAATGGAATCAAGCCGCCCATCGCGGCCGAAAGCCCCAGCACGATCGAAAAGGTCAGCGCGATGCCGATCTTTTCAAGCGCGAGCCCGAACAGAACCTGTGCCACACCCCAAGCCGCTCCGCATACCGCAACGACAAATACCACGCCGCCCGCATCGGCAAGTATCCCTCCAAACGTGGGGATCGTCGCGAATGCGAGCGTACCCGGCAGGAGCAACAGAGCAAAGGCGCTCCACAGCAACCATGTGTTCTCCCACGCCCACACACGAACAAACTTCATCGGCAGCGAGAAGCTCGCATTCATGATGCCCGCCAGAATCAGTAGGCACATGCTACCCGCGATATTGTGCATCGGCTTCCTTTCTCAGGCGGATGCGGGCCACTCGCCTAGAACGAGCAGCCCACTTTGCCATTAGAACAACACCTTCACTGAGAACTGTGCCTGACGGTTCGTTCCATTGCCAATCTGCCCATTGCCCGTTTGGTTCGCGACCGTACCTGATGTGTTTTTCCCGAAGTTTGTATTGGGCGTGCATGTCGCTGTCTGACCGGCGGCGCCATAAGTTAGCGCTGAGCAGAGGCCGCCGTCCGGGTTCGCATAGTTCGGGTGGTTAATAATGTTGAACAGATCGGCGCGGAACTGCAGTTTGGCCTTCTGGGTCAGCTCAAAGCTCTTCATCGTAGAAAGATCCCACTGGAAGAAACCAGGCCCACGCAGTGCATTGCGGCCCACGTTGCCGAGGTTCTCCCCTGGTGTTCCGTCATAGCCTGTCGGCACCGTAAACGCCGCGGGATTATAGGACCCCACCGGCTGCAACCACGTGACGTGCGGCAGATAGACATTCTGCCCCGGCACGTAGTTTGGCCGCACCGGGTTCCCAAAGATGCCACTCATCAGCGTGATATCTTCCGGCAAGCCGCCCCGGGCCTGGAAGATGCTTGAAAGCTGCCATCCGCCGCCGGCGAGCCGTTCCCACATTGAGTGGTCATGCAGATCGGAGAAGTCGTACACCGCGCTCGCCGTAAAGTTGTTGCGCACGTCGATGTCGCCACTCGAGCGATCGAACTTCGGGTTATAGGGATCGGCGAAGCCCTGGAAGACGTTCACCATGTCGTCGATCTCGTGCGACCACGTGTAGTTCATCTCGGTGTTCAAGTGGTGGGAGTTGCGCCGCAACTGCACCTGCAGCGACTGATAATCCGACCCCAGCGTATCGCCCAGGTAGTCTTCGTCGGCAAAGTCACTGTGCGGGCGAGCATCGGTGTTAGTGTTTGCCGGGTTCTCGTTGATCGCCGCGAAGTTCACACCAGCCTGCTGATGGTTCACGCGGTTCGCGCTGTAGTTGATGACCGTCACAAATTGCGCGGGCAGTTGCTGCTCCACGCCAACCAGCCAGTTCAACGCATTCGGATCTTTCGGATGCTGCGGGAAAGAGTATACCGTCTGCGTGCCTGCGGGCAACGCCGGGTTTGGCTGCGGGAAGGTGATGTTCTCCTGGAACAGGTTAACGCTGTAGGTTGCATACGTTGGATCGTTAGAGGACAGGTCAAAGCTCAGCCACATGGGCAGGTAGAACATGCCGCCGTACGCGTGAAAGACCGTCTTGCCTGTTCCAAATGGGTCGTACGCAAGGCCAATGCGCGGAGCGATATCGGCCCGCGGCGCCGTGTATGGCGACTGCGCTCCGGGCAGGATGGTTTGCGTCGCAATGTCGAAGTTCGGCACATGATTATGCGCTTCATTCCACACCGTGTTGTAGTCGTAGCGGATGCCAAGGTTCAGCACCAGCTTGCGCGTCACATGCCAGTTGTCCTGGATGTAGGCGTCGTACTCACTGTTGTGCAGGCCGAGCGATCCTGCGAATCCGTTCTTCTGCAGCACAAACGGCACGTCGTCTTCCAGGTTGCTCACGCTGGCGAACTCATAATCCTGCATGGGAGACAGCGCCTCGACCTGCCGGTTGACGCGGATCTGCGTGCCGAACTTCAGGTCGTTTGTGTGGAACGTCTTCGTTACATTGTCGAAGAACTCATACGTGCTGTATGCATTGGTCTGATTGAAGGTGTTCGCTCCCGGTAGCGAACCGAGATCCGTAAAGAAGCCCGCGATGGCGTAGAACGGCTGCACGGTGTCCGACCCTGTCGTCGAGTAGAAGCGCGTGTAACCGAGGCTCGCCTGGTTCAGCAGCGACGGGCTGAAGATATGCGTTTCATCAAGCTTGATCAACTGCGTCCGCAGAGCCTGCGGCGACGTTTGCCCCACATTCGGACCGTAAGTGTAATTCGTGTTTGAGTCATTGATGTTGTACCGCAACATCCACCGGTCTGCGCCGGACATGTTCCAATCCAGACGCGCCGAACCGGTGTTCTCGCTCAGGATCGTCGGCAGTGCTGTCGGCGAGAGCACGAATTGCGCTCCACCCGCGTCCACATCGATTTTTGCCAGTGGCTGGTAGGCGCAAGCGGCAGGCGTCGGGATCACATCGCAGCCTGCAGGCAGCGGCGCAAGCTGCGCCAGTACAGTCTGCATTGCAGGCACGAATTGCGTCCGGTCATATGCGCTGAGCGTGTGGTTCTGCGTGTTCAGCGTCGTCACATGCTGCCGCGACCCCTCGTAGTTCCCAAAGAAGAAAAGCTTGTCATGAACGATAGGACCAGCAAGGTTCCCGCCGAACTGGTTCAGCTTCAGCGGCTCCTTGCGCCCGGCATCAAAGTAATCGTGGGCGTCCAACGCGTCGTTGCGGAAGAACTCAAATGCTGTGCCGTGCCACTGATTCGTTCCACCCTTGGTGATGATGTTCATCTGCGGCCCCAACGAATGCCCCGTCTCCGCCGAGTACCCGTTGTTCGCAAAATCGATTTCCTGGATGCTGTCGATGCTCGATCGCGTGATGTGCGGCTGCTCCTGTCCTTCCGTGTTCAGAAAACCAGTAATATCGCCGCGCACTGCGCTTTGGCCATCCACTGTGATGTTCAGGCCACTGAAGATGTTCTCCAATCCGTTGACGCTGCCCTGAAATTCCGGCGCTGATCCGACCGAACCCGGCGAAATCTCCAGAAACGCATCCACGTCTCGTCCATTCACCGGCAGGTTCTCTACCTGTTTCGAATTGAACGTCTCACCGCTCACCGTCGTCTCGGTGTTGACGCTTGTTTCCGTTCCCGTAACAGTCACCGTCTGAGTCGCGGCCGCAGCAGAAAGCTTCAACGTTACATGCACTGCTGCCCCGACGTTGAGTATCACGTCCTTACTAGTGGTGGTCCCAAACCCGGCCGCCGTCGCCGTCACCGTATACGTCCCAAACGGCAGGTCAGATGCACTGAATAAACCGGCGCCGTTGCTCTTGAGGCTGACAGTAGCCCCCGTGCCTGTATTGGCCACGGTCACGCTTGCGCCAGGAACAAGCGCGCCGGAACTGTCCACGGTTGTGCCGCTCAGAGTTCCTGTATCAAACTGCGCCGCTGCCGGCCCCACGCTCAACCCAAGCAGGCAAAGCATCCCTAGTAGAAAAAGAAGAGGCCTCTTGGAGCCTCCCCTCAAAACAGACCTGTACATTGCGTAACCTCCGCGAGTTTGGAAAGAACCAAATGGCCTACCGTTTACCCGCGGGCAATCCTACGAAAAGCATCGTTCCGTAGTCAAGTATAAATTTTCTTTTCCAATAGAAACGAACAAAATATCAATTATCACCTTCAGTCATTTGTGCGCGCTCTCTTCATAAATATTCGATATATTTACCAATTAATACAAGTATTTCTCCACAAAACCTCGCAATCTTACCCTAAGGCATACATAGATGATTCATCAATAAAAGAACATTATGCTGGACAAGTGAATATTCGCCTCTTATAGTTCATCTGGAGCACTCATGACTCTTCTCGGCCTCGATCTCGGCGGTTCTCACGCCGCCTGCACCCTTATCCAGGGACAAACCGTTCTGGCAACGGAACATCTTTCCTTCGCCGACAGCACTCGCTTCGCTACAGTCGAGCCGGAAATTGCCGCTGCTCTTCAACGCCTCGCACAATCCTCCCCCGAACCCGTCACTGGTCTTGGCGTCGGATTCTGCGGCTTGGTCGATTCTCGCCGCAACTGCGTGACCTCGACCAACGGCAAGTACGAAGACGCTCCAGCCTTCGACTTCGATGCTTGGGGTCGCCGTACGCTAGGTATCCCTGTCCGCCTCGAAAACGACGCACGTCTCGCACTGCGCGGAGAGATGTACGCCGGTGCGGCGCGAGGCATCGCCGATGTCGTCATGTTCACGCTTGGCACCGGCATCGGAGGCGTCGCTGCCATGGAAGGCGCGCCGCTACTCGGCGTCCACAGCCAAGCTGGCGTTCTTGCAGGCCACGTCCAGGTCCGGGCGCACGGTCGCCCGTGTACCTGCGGCGGCCGTGGTTGCGCGGAATCCGAAGCTGCCGGATGGTCACTTCCACTGGTTTGCCGTGAATGGCCCGGCTTCGAACATAGCAGCCTTGCCAGTTCCCCACTCGATTTCAAAACCCTTTTCGCAGCCGCTGCCGCGAACGATACGGTGGCCACCGAAGTCCTCGATCACTGCCTTACCGTCTGGGGCATGATGACAGTCACTGCTGTCCATTCTTTCGACCCGGACCTCATCGTCTTCGGCGGTGGCGTCATGCGCGCTGCTGACCGCATCCTGCCGTTTCTGCAAAAGTACGTCGACGAGTGCACCTGGTCGCCCTGGGGCAAAGCCAAGATCGTGTCCGCGCAACTCGGTGACCATGCTAGCGCCCTGGGTGTTCCCACACTCTTTGCGGAAGGAGCGCGCTAACTATGTACGACAAATCTCCATTTATTTCCGCTGGAAAATCTGAAGAATGTCTCGCTGGCTGGTCTGCGATCACATCTGCACTACGTAAAGCACCAGGGCCCATCTGCATCGAGTGCTATCCGGGTGTATTCCTCGACGAGGTGCAACACGCGCTCACCGAGTACATGTCCGACTGGCAAGTCATCCTTGCCGGCGACGCGTTGTCGCCTGAATCTACGCTTGAGTCTCGCTTCGCCGGACTTCTTACCGAAGATCCTGTCTTTGGCCGTATGAGTCAGACCACGCTCGCTGACTTTTTCGACCCTGAAGCCCTCGAACGTCTGCGTAGCGAGGCCGTCGCACATCGTAAAACCATCGTGCTCGGCACTGGGGCAACGCTTGTCCTGTCCGAACCATCCTGCCTCGTTTACGCCGACATGGCGCGCTGGGAGCTTCAACTTCGACAACGCGAAAATCTTATTCCGAACCTCGGACTCCGCAACTATACCGAGCGGCCAGCGCTCAAGTATAAGCGCGCCTTCTTTCTGGACTGGCGCGCCGCCGACCGCACCAAGGCCGCGTTGCTTCCGCACGTTCAATTCCTGCTCGATACCAACAAGCCCGGCGCACCCAACATGATCTCCGGCGATGCCTTCCGCCACGGCCTTAGTAAAGCAGCCTCACAACCCTTTCGCGTCGTCCCGTTCTTCGATCCCGGCCCATGGGGCGGCCACTGGATGGAACGCGTTTGCAACCTTCCCGATGATGGCGCACCCAACCACGCCTGGTGCTTCGACTGTGTTCCCGAAGAAAACAGCCTTCTGCTCGGCTTCGGCGATCGCCGCGTCGAGGTCCCCGCTCTGAATCTCGTACTCCAGCATCCACGTGAGTTGCTCGGAGAAGACGTCTTCGCTCGCTTTGGAGCCGAGTTTCCTATCCGCTTCGACTTCCTTGACACGGTCGGAGGCGGCAACCTTTCACTCCAGGTGCATCCGCTCACCGCATACATCCGCGAACACTTTGGCATGACCTATACACAGGACGAAAGCTACTACATGCTCGATGCCCTACCCGGCGCGCATGTCTTCCTCGGCCTCAAAGACGGCATCGACTCGCAACGCATGATCGCCGATCTCAATCGCGCCCAAAGCGGTAACTTCGACTTTCCTGTATCCGACTACGTTAACCAGTTTCCCGCGCGCAAGCATGACCACTTTCTCATCCCCGCCGGCACCATACATTGCAGCGGCAAAGATTCCATGGTGCTTGAAATCAGCGCCACACCATACATCTTCACCTTCAAGCTATGGGACTGGGGACGCGTCGGACTCGATGGCAAGCCACGGCCCATCCATCTTGAACATGGCGCGCGCAACATCCAGTGGGACCGCACGACGGAATGGGTGCGAAACAACCTGGTCAACCAGTTCGAACCCACAACTTCCGGCGAAGGCTGGCGTGAAGAGCGCACCGGGCTACATGAACTCGAGTTCATCGAAACACGTCGTCATTGGTTTACCGGCACGGTTCCGCATCACACCGAAGGTACAGTGCACGTCCTCAATCTTGTCGAAGGCGATGAAGCCATCGTCGAAAGCCCGCGCCACGCCTTCGAGCCCTACATCATTCACTACGCTGAGACCTTCATCGTTCCCGCTACGGTCGGGCCATACACCATTCGTCCTCACGGCCCATCGGTCGGTAAAGAATGTGCCACCATGCTCGCCTACGTACGCAAAGCAAGGACCCATCGTGCAACTTAAATTCCCATCCATGCGCCCGCTTCTCGTCGTGCTCGCTGCAATCTTCTTCGCAGCGCATGCACACGCATCGACGACTCCATGCAACGCGGCCTTTGCGCCCGAGACCGGCAAAAGCTTCGGCTGGCAAGGCGCGGACGCCGCCTACTCTATCCCACTCCCTGACGGTCGCGATGTGTGGATCTTCGGCGACACACTTTACGGCACCCAACGCGTAGTGGACGGTAACGACCCGCTCATGGTCCACAACTCTCTCGGCATCTCCACCTGCGATAGCGGTCACTGGAAGCTTCACTATGTTCTTCGCCATGACGCCAAGGGCCATCCGCTCAGCTTCTTTTCACCCGCGGACCAAAAACACTGGTACTGGGCACTCGACGGCTTCTATGCCAACGGAGACCTCTGGGTCACGCTACTCTGCATACATCACTCCACCATGCCAGCACCGGCGGGCATGGACTTTGAAACATGTGGTTCTGATCTCGCGCAGATCTCCGGACTCAACCATGACCCTGAGCATTGGCAGGTCACAGTTCATCCCCTGGTGGCGGATGGATTGAAAGCCTACCCTTCCGCCACCACTGTCGTGCACGACGGCTATACATATCTGTTCGCAATCTATGAGAATGGAACCCGCCCGCTGATGGTCACACGCATTCCACTCCCCGGCCTCAATGATCCTGCTACCCACCTCGAATATCTGGGCGACGACAACGCCTGGCACCCTGGCTTCGACCCAGCCCATGCCAAAGAAGTTATGTCGCAAGGCAGCCCCGAACTCTCCATCCGCTATCACCCAGAGCTGAAACAATGGATCGCAGTCTCTTTCGACTCCGCTGCTTTTTCTGACCGGATCATCCTGCGTACCGCGCCCAGTCTCACCGGCCCATGGACCGACCCGCACAATGCCGCCACCCTCTACCGCGTTCCTGAAATGCAAGCAGGGCCAAAGCACGACAAAAACATTTTTTGTTACGCCGGCAAGGAGCATCCCGAACTCGAAGTTTCTGGCGACATCGTCTTCACATACGTCTGCAACACTTTTTCCCCACCAGAACTGATGAGTCGTCCTGATATCTATCTACCTCAAGTCATCCGCGAACCCATGATGTCTGCCGCTTCGCGCTAGCCGTTTCAGGAAGTGACTTGCTAAGTCTCAGAGCCCGGGCGGACCATAGGTAATTGCGCTGGGGTAATCCGGTACCGCTCATGCTGAAGATGTATTGAGACTGAATCCAGTCCGCTGGACGTCGGCCATGAAGCTTCGGTAGGTGAGACCAGACGCTGTCAGATCGACCTGCAGGTTCCATCCGAAGGAACAGCCGGGAGTGAGGTTGATTGCAAAGCCGGAGCGCTCGGAGTCTGATAGGGTGTTGCATGGTGCGGTGGTGGGTTCGAGAGCAATCGCGACCTGCTTTGGTTCCGCTCCCGAGTTAGGCCAACCTCCGAAGCAAAGCCACACGCCAAGATAAGGCAGCCGCGACGAGTCGAAGGAGACGATGACCCCTTGCCCTTGGTTTTGGCGAAAGAGTCCACAGCGACCGACACGTAACCTGCGAGTATAGAGCATCTCAGCCGTTTCATGGTTAGGCGCCAAGGCTATGCTCAGGTCCCTGATAACCTTCTTGTTCCGAAACGCAGGCCAGGGGATATTACTCTCTTCGGGTCCAGATGCTTTGTCCCGAGAGTAAGAGAGTGTTACGTCAGCGACTTCGGCCGGTAAGACCACACGGTCTCCGGCTTCCACGGCAAACAAAGGATGCCACGCATACAGAAATGAGAGAAGCTTTGGTCCGACGTTGACGACCCTGTAGTTGAGCGAAAGCGATACTTCGCTGACCTCGATGACCCTCTCAAGGCGAAGCGGGCGGCTAAACCCGACTGCATGCATCGCGAGCCGCCTGCCAACAAGCGAGTCCACCTGCCAGGGAATCTGCCAGAAGTCTCCATGGTCTGGCGCTGAACCGCCATTGCAGTCGAAACAGGCTCCAACTGTGGGAAGGCATTCTTCGGCTCCGGCGCATGGGCCGCACTGGAAAGATGATTTGAGTCCCGGTTCAATCGCCGAGCGGCCCGGTCGTGTCTGCGTGAGGAATTCCAATCCAGATTGGACGCTGCGCAATGATGCAATCCTGCCACCTTCTTGCGGAATGACGGTCACTTCAATCTCATCGGTTCTCAATGTGATGGGCCCCGTATGCACCGACGTCTGGCTGTATGGCTTCATCAGCTTCTGTGGTTCCTTCCTCGGCAGAAATGCGACTAGATGACAACCTTTCCCCAGCCAACCGGTAGCGGTTCGATCCAGCCCAGTTGATGACATAGTGCGGATACTTATCGCATCACTCAAATCAGGCGAATTCGATCCCCCAATTCCCCTTGTCGGTTGGAGCGGCTGACGTGAGCAGAACGCGATAGATGGTTTTACCCCAGCGACTAACCAGCCAATCATCCGTCAAATCGATCTTTTCGATGGACGCAGCAATAAGCGCCGGGTTGTAGCCGAGGGAAACTCCGCGGGCCGACATATCGGAGGGGGTGAATAGGACCTTTCCCCCTGGCCCTTTTGTAGGGACACACGGCGTCATGAAGGAAAGCTGGACTGCGGACTTTTTGTTCAGCTGGAAATCTTCATTCAGGAGAATGCGGTTCGTCATGCGGTCGAGCGTCAGCGTCCGCTTCCAGCGACTGATTCCAGCTTCTTCCGGGTAGGCGGTAGCTAGATTCATCGAAACGGAAGCGCTGGAATCGTTCGTCGAATAATGAAGATCGCTGGCGCGATACTTCGGACTCTTATTGTTCTGCATCACGCCACCGATGGTGGGCAGGTTATGGAAGGCGGACTGCACCGAGAATTTATAGCGCGCTGCGGTATAGGCTTCCGGCCCAATGTCAACGAAAATGGGATTACCGTCATGAAAGACAATGAAACTGCCCGAGTCGTTGTGACCATGCTGTCGTTGGTTAGGAGCCGCTTGCATCGCGAGATAAAAGCCATTGGTTGTCTCTTCCTTGATCCTCGCAGTCATGAGACCGAGGTCGGGATACCATGAATCGCGAACAAGAGCATCTTTCTTTTCAGAAGCAATCGCTTTCGCCGCAATAAGAATGCTCGGCAATACTCTCCCCAAGTGTCCCTGATCGTCCGTGACTGGCTCACCACGAAGCGCAGCCGCAGAGGCATTGAAGGCTCCATAAGCTTGTAGTGTGCTGTCATTGATCGCAGTGCCAATGAGATAGAGAAACTCTCCGGACTCTTCCATCTTTGGAGGCGCGTCGCCATAGTCAACGAACCATGGTCCATTGATGTGAACGTCCGCGATGTAGCGAAACATTTTGCAAATAAATGGATTGGTGAGTGGATTGCCCGCTCCGCCCGTGGCTGACGTAAGCAGCGTGCAACAATCGAAGTACGAACCCGGCGATACATTCCAGTAGCCCGGACCTTCCTGGCAACAGGCATCGGACGAGTAGTCTTCGAGATACTGATCAACACTGTGGCAGATCTTCAGAATGGCAGCCTTGCGCTGGTTCGCATCGCGCTCAAGCAAAAGATTCGCGGTCAGCCAGTTTGAGCCGATCCAGGGTGTCCAGTTGTTCAGATGGTGTTTCTCGTTTTTGTATTCCTTGAACATCCACAAAAAATCATCACGTTCAAAAGCGGGATCGAGGATGCGACGCTTAACTTCGAACTCAATGCGGCGGGTGATCATCGGGCTTACCTGATCGAGCTGGTCGCCAAGCAGGTAGTGGACCCAGGACATGACCGCTCCTGCATCAGCCGCAAAGAGATCGACGATCGGCTCCTGAACATCAGGCAATCCAGAACCGGGATGCGCTCGCTGTAGCGAAAGATGAGCCGGAAGGCCCCAGAACGTCTCTTCACATTCGAGCCAGACACCATTCACAATCTCGTCGAGAAACCGGCCTTTACCCTCCACGCACTCACCGAGGGCAAGATCCAAAAGACGTGTACGACGCGTGAAGAAGTGCCCCTCAAAGTGCGAGCGGTTTCCCGTTCGTTTGTACTCAAGAAAAGCGGTAGCCGGAAGCGTCTCCCAGGCCGTTCCATTGATCTTTTCGGCACGCGCTATCGCTTTATCCGCGACCTCCTTATGCACCTGTTGCCATGCTTCACGCTCAGACGCTTTGGGGTAGGGGTGCCAATCGGAAGCGGAGATGAGAGACCTGGACAGCACCTCCAGTGTAAAGGTGGAAGCAAGCAGATTCTTCGGCTTCACAGGAGGATTTGTGCCGGCCGGGATGCCGTTCCCAGCATCTCTTTGTTGAGAAGCCAAGGCAAACGGCAAATGCGCGCTGCCGAGCAGTGCTGCCGTACCCGTTATCATCTCTCTCCGATTGATCGTCATCTTCTTGATTCCTTCTTAACCCGTGAAAGATGCGTTGCCGAAGAAGTCCTCAACTGGGCGCAACTCAGCGGCTGGAGTAAAAATTGCATTAGCCGGCCACTATGTTATTGCGCAGAATATTGTCTTTCACCACAACGCTTTGATTTGTGTCCATCCAGGTTTTCTGCGCGATGCCCGCTCCGCCATTGCCTTCTGCCAGGCAGCCCTTCACCATCACCTGCCGGCTTTCAACAATCATCACACCGTCGAGCGCGTTGCGCGTTAGCTCACAATCACGAATCTCTACGCCGTTCCCGAAGATCACTGCGATCCCATGCCCCCACATCGAATCGGCGAAACGTGAGCCGGTAATGACGACGCGCGAAACATGATTCATCTTGAGGTTATGATTTTTTTCAGGTCCTGGCGGCACCATCCCGCCGCTCCCCGAGACATCGCAGTTGAGAATATTCACCTGCTCTGCTCCAAACAATTCGACCGCGCTGTAGGTGCAGTTACGCACGGTGATATGTTCAAACGTCAGATTGCGCAGCGCTGTCTTTCCATCACCTCGAAACATAATCCCCGCGCGAATCGGCGAGTACATCAACCGTCGTCGTCCCACATCGCCGTTCGGATCGTGCGAGGTCTCCGGTGCGTCTCCACCTTCAATGACAAAATCCTGCAACACCACGTCATGCAAGTCTGGCTCGGCATTCGTGATTGCCGCCTCACCTCCCGCTTTCTTCGGATCGAGAAATAGTTCGCAGTCGAGTCCCGTGCCCATGATCGTTACTCCGCTCGGCAGTTTCAACGTTGCCGGTAGAACATGCAATCCCGCCTTCAGACTGAGCGTGCCGCCGCCATTTGCCTTGAGCTTGTCCAGCGCATCCTGAATCGATCCGCCCGGTGCTACCGTGATGGCCCCAGCAGGCGTTACGCTTGTGGCCTTCGCCTGTGCTCCTGCCGACACCGCAATCTTCGAGGCCTCCGGTGCAGGTTTCAACTTAACGGCAGCTTTGCTGTTGTCACCGCGAAACATCGTCGCCACAGTATGCGCGCGCTGCACCTTCGCAGCTGCCTTCTCTGTGTAAGGCATCGCTATATGCTTCTCGAAGAGATAGTGCTGCAAAACCGGGTGGTAGAGATCGCCGAATTTCCCCCGCGTTTGCTCGCTGACCTTGCCATAAGCGGGCACATCCTCGCCCAGCATGTAGCGCGCCGTGTATTCCATCCCCAGCGCCAGCCGGTTGTCAGCCTCGCCAAAGAGATCGACGCCCTGGTTCCATGCCACCACACAGGTATTCACAAGGTATGAAAGCCCGAGCTGGGTATGGCCTTGATCCCTGCACGACTCCTCACACTGTCCGCTTGGGTAAATGTAACGCGTGATGCCACTGTTCCCAAGTCCAATGCGATAGTGCCTATAAACCATCTCCATCAGCTCGCGGTCCCCGCAGAAGACGCCGATCGCCAGTAGCGTGTACATGATCGCCGCATCCCAGTTACCGTTCGCCTCGGGATAGAACCGTCGCAATAACGGCACATACACCGTCAACAACATGCGCTTGAACTGCTCCTGCGACTGGGCACTCCATCCCGGATACGTCGCGCGAAGTATCTCTGCCGCGTTGCAGAACTCGCCTCCCGTCCATCCAGCCAGGAGCATCGCGTCATTCTCGAAAAAGTCTGCCAATGTATCCGACCATGCGTCGAAGATCTCAATCGCCTTGCGCGCGTGTGCCTCGTTCCCGGTCACGTACCACTGCATCACATGGTTATTCACCACTCTCGAGCTTTCCGAGAGTTCGGCTCCTCCCTGCTCACCGGCAGCATATGCGCCTCGAGTCACATGTACAAACGGCTTCGGGTTGAAGTCGAGCGACGCCCCAGGACTCGTAAGCCATACGTTCCACGAAGACTTCCAAGGCTCCTCGCCAGCTTCGATCCTCGCCTTCATAAAATCGAGATCCGCGCGAGTCTGCAAGATGCCCGGGTGCACGATCGGCCGCTGGGCCTGCGTCGCCGATAAGTCTTCCACATCATGAACACCGCCGCCGGGCCTCGCAGATATCTGCCCGAAGCCATGCATCACGCTCCCGACAAGCCCCGCACTCGACTGCAATAGGAACGTCCGTCTCTTCAACTTTCTATCCTCTCGTTAGGAATGGAAGCAGATCTCTGTCCCTCTGCCGCCAATCATCATCACGACTTATGAGCCATCTATTGCGTTACAAAATGAACGGATCCGGCATGCTTTTCCTCACGCCAGACATATCCACCCTTCGAGGGCATCCGAACTTTCAAATCGCTGATCTGTTGACCGGCCACAAGCTTCAACGTGAAATCGCCACCTAACCCTTTCTTTTCGAACGTGATGTCGGCCCTGACTAATCCACTCTCAGTCAGAATAGGCCAGTTATGTGCTGCAACACGCGTCCAGTTATCCGGAAGTCGAGGAAGAACCAGAGTGGATTGCGGCGATGAGTCATCCACGCCCAGCATAAGTCGAGACACCTTCAACGGCTCGGAAACATTAACCAGATTCAATGCGCCGCAACCTTCCGCGAGCGGAATCTTTCCCACCGCATCCGGCGAGTAGGTCCGCTCATAGAAGAAATAGGGTGAATCCCGATGCAGCTTATACTCTGGGATGGGCTGATAAGTCGCATTCGCAAGCCAAGAGAGCGCCTTCCCGGCCATCGTCAGGTTATCGAAAAGCAGCATAGTCTGAATGGCATATCCCTGACCGTAAGATGGGCTGGAAAGAAATCCTCCGGCCAACAGATCGAACTGTGTCCAGATTCCGTAATGGTCGAACTCATTCTTGCGCAGCGGAGTGTTGTAGAGACGCTGCAATGTCTTCTCGCTATGCTCGGCGCCCGCCTTCCATGAGGAGCTCACCGGCTCAAGACCGAGCACATCTGCATACATAGAAGCAACGCCGTTGATCGATCCAATGCCCTTGTTCCCTTCCGCGTTTAATACGCGCGGGTCAGGCTTCATCGTTTTTTCATCGATACACCAGATCCATCCTCCATCATCAGCAACGAGATATTTCTCCATAGCATCGCCAATGCGTTCCGCCAGATACCTATACTTCTTGGCTCTTGCGCCATCACCGGCCTCAACTGCCATTCTGGCTGCCGCCAGTAGAGCAAGCCGTGCCAGGCTGTTTTGCGCTACGTTGTAACACAATCCGGGAACACCCAACCCACACCCGAACTCGCCGCTTCCCTCTATGAGCGGCTTTGTCTTTAGCTCGAACTCGATGCTGTTGATCGGCGAGGCGTCTTGAAATAAGAACTGTTGAATATCTTTTTTGGTGGGGTCTCCATCGGGGAGGCGTTCCCACAACAACACCATCCCGATGACAATCGAAGTCGTGCCATCCATCTCCGCACCCGATCCCGGTCGCGATCCCTTGAAGTACTCCGGGAAGGAATAGAATCCATTTGAATTCTTTTCCACCAAGTGCATCAGACACTCGGCAAGCAACGAAGCTTTCCCTAAATAACCACGCATAACAAGTTCACGCATGAAGGTACCGCCATCGCGCGTCCACATCGTGCCCGCCCAGGGAAAACCCGGAAGCGATGCGTTAACAAACCCTGCAGGAAAACCGTTGCCGGCGACAGAGACAAAATTCCTCTCGAGCACGCCTTGAAACGATGCGTTAAGTTCTTTTGTGAAGAGCTCCGCATCGGAAGAACCGGAAAATTGGAGCGAAACGTTCTGCTCGGCCGTCAGATTAGAGGAGGACATTACTGCCGCAGTAAGCTTTGCCGGCGACAACAGAATCGACATCGCCACAGGGAGAGCAACTAGTAGAACCGAGGAGTATCTAATTTTTGCTGCAATTTTCATTCTCTATAACCCCGTAGTCAAGCGTGCGCCCACACTAATCAATCGCGACAATGCAATTCTGATCGGCGGCAAGATTTGCAAAGCTTTGTCAAGTCCAAAAGCCCTCTAACTGCACATTCCAAAGCACTTAACGCGCAAAAGGGGGGAGCTATGCCAAACCACATTGATCGACGTATATCGGCAGATCTCATCTCCCTTTCTTTTGACTCAATTGGCTTACCTCAGAGCCAGCAAGCAAGAATGCGCCTACTCCAAAAACGTAACTGGAACTCTCGGTATATGCGCCTGGAGCTTCGCCAACCGGCTGAATACATCCAAGCCGGCCATCCGCATAGATGTGGTGTACAAGTCCAGCCCAGCCGTTCTTGACTACCGGGCCAAATCGTTTTGCGTCGAGCACATGGTGATTGATCCCCCACGCCATCCCATAAACAAAAAAAGCCGAGCCGGAAACTTCCGGATAGCGATAGTCATCGGCATCGAGCAATCCTGCTCTCCATAACCCATCCGGACCTTGTATCTTCGCCACCGAGTCCGCCATCTGCTGGAACTTCTCCAAATAAA
>Ga0302315_10003006_pt1 | contig 15538 bp, 9 predicted proteins | sample III_Palsa_N3_1_FD_200532 | JGI IMG/M metagenome (GOLD analysis project Ga0302315, IMG submission 200532) | Peat permafrost microbial communities from Stordalen Mire near Abisko, Sweden - III_Palsa_N3_1 | ecosystem: Environmental > Terrestrial > Soil > Palsa > Peat permafrost | place: Sweden... | reverse complement strand
ATTTCTCTCTATCGTTCCAAATGACAGTGGGGTTTATTAAGCGCCTTCAAAAAGATTGTCATTGCGAGCGATAGCGTGGCAATCTCGTAGCAATTAATATTCACGAGCATAGCTACGAGCTTGCTTCGTTGTACCTCCTTATAATGACAAACATGTAACCTGTTGATTATCAAAGGTAAAAATGTTATTTTCAATGCGGCTATTTATGCAAAAGTATGGTTACTCAGAATGAACGGGACAAATCTCGAACTTTGTAGAGGATGTGAATAATATTTTGTCAGTTAGCGAAACGACATTTAAGCACACGCATTCACCAGCAAATGGTGATGGGCATGCATTTTGCTCAATATTGCGCAATCAGTATTTGAATAATCCTCATCAGGTAGGCTTAAGGCTCGCTAAAGTCTGCTTTAGGTCAATCGGGAATAAATCAGGGTGTTGAGACCAAAGTTTCAACAAATAACCTAAGTCCAAATCGTAATCGCCAAAATCTTTGCGTGTAATAATATATTTTCTATCCTTATTCATAAATGCCTCTCGAACTATCTTTGCCAAATCCTTTCCCCTTGTCGTCATAAACCATTCAGGTAGCTGAAGGTTGGCACTCGAACCATACTGCACCTGAAGTTTTTTTACTGTTTGCAAGCTACCGTCATATTGTTCCAAAAAAACGCAAATCTTATCAACTAACTCTTGCAAATCTGCTTGAGAGGCTGTTTTCAGAGATGATACTTGAGGAAATTTTATTGGCAAATTGTTATCTATAAGAAAGAGCTTGCCGTCTGTAATCAAAGTTACGGCAAGTGACAGTGGGTCAAGCACATAGTTCTCGATTGCGTATCGGTTCCCAAGCATTTTGATTGCACCATTCGGGCTACGTTTACCATCATTATCCAATAGCGCGTGTATATTTGGAAGTTTTGCATCGTTTAGTTTATTTGCCCAATCTTCTGCGGCTGTCGCACCACCACCTGTTGATGGGTCTGAACTTTTACTGGCAGGTATAAAATGTAAAGTAGGCGCACCAATCAACTCCCCATTTGTTCGTACAGCTCTTTCTATTGCTCTATAAAATAATGGATCGTCTTTTCCTTCAACAATCACGACCTGAGAGCCATCGAGAATCTGTATGAATCCGTCCGATAAGTCTCTCGCCGCTGTCGCTTTGTCGACTTTTTTTAGTTCATGTACAGGTCCTGGAATAAGTTGATAAATTGATTGATCTGGCGCAATCGTTATTGTACTTGGCGAATGTGTAGACATTAAAATAGTTGCAGACAATTTTTCTATCAAACTATTTTGAACTACATCGAACATCATTCTTGTCATACTCGGATGTAAATGCGCATCTAATTCGTCAAATAAAATTAATTCGGGTATTTCGACATCAAAAATCTTGTTCACTTTTTGTTGTGCGGCATATGCGGATAATAATAACGCAATTATGACCTTTTCTCCCGACGATAGGTCGGAGACTTCAATCACCTCGTTCTTATCATTTAATATTACTGCTTTATACCCATTCGTAGCCCTTGGATCATCATTCGCATTAGGCGCAGAAAATCGGTGACTAAAACTGTATTTTTTTAACAAATCATTTACTTCAGTCCATGGAGCGATGCCAAATTTTTTTACGAAATCAACATCGTTCAAATGAATTAAACCCGTGGCTTTACGATAGGCGTTATTCTGCGACTCTTGAAAATAGTGGTAAAAAATTTGCGAAACATCAATGTTCATGAATGTTTGATATTGGACAAACCCATAAATCGCTTCTTTTAGTTTCAGACCGTCAAACTCAACCAAAGACTTTAAAGTATTTACAGGCACGAATTTTTTAAAGTTTTCCCATCTATTTCTCCTTTGAGAGTTGTGATCTGGTTTAGAATGTATCAGCTCACGGTAATGTCCGACCTGACGTCCGCTAAATTGTAAAGCTACATTTTTAGTTACTCCTTGTATCATCACCTGCAACAAGGTTTTTCTATCTAAATTCGCTAATTGTTGATTGAATAAAATGCTTGTTTCTAAGGATTTTGACAGGCTTGTTTCAAGCTCGTCGATAAAACCTAAAGTGTCTGCGGCAATGTCTTGAATTTCCCGCAAATTTTGAAATGTAACAAAGCTTGCTGACAATACAGGAGAACTATCGAAAATTTTTGCGGATACAACCTTACCTGTGTTGTCAGTAGGAACTATTTCTCCATTCTTGATAGCTTGTAGCAGTTGCGTTTTCCCACTCCCATTCGGGCCAGAGATCACCGTCAGGTTAGGAAGATTGACGGTTTTAAAATCCTTAATGGACCTAAATGAGTTTATGAATGTAAGGGTTAGGTTTTTTGCCATTTTTGTTTAAGATTGATGCTTGATAGAAAACTAATTCTCTATACAAGGGTATAAGTCGGTAAATGATTTTTCAGTAGTCCAAGTTATCCGAAGTTATAACTTCACACAGACACGCTGATAGCTTTCCGACTACCAAATGTAAACAAAAAAGCCTCAAGTCTTTCGACTTAAGGCTTTTATAATGAGACTTGTAGAATGACAAGGACTCGAACCAAGTGTACTAATGTATAGCCGTTGGCGCCGCAGTAAAATGATAGGTGCCCGATCCTATTTCCATTTCGAGATAACCGTCCTTTGCTACTCCTTCATTTTCAATTTTAATTCCCTGTACCGCACTAACGGGCACGCCACCCTCCTGCACGGTACTGTTTGATGCCGATACGGGTACATCAACGGTAGCTACCGTATTGGCGGGTATTTCCACATCGAGCGAAAATTTGGCACTATCGGTTTGCCAGTGGGCGCTTACTTTGCCGTAAGGGGTTTCATAATCGGCATGGGCATAGGTTAAGATGCCGCCGGGATGAGGTTTTATAATAATATGTTTATAACCGGGGCTGTCTGTTTTAGTATCGATGCCTGCTATAACCCGGTACATCCAATCGCCGATGGCGCCATACGAATAATGGTTAAATGAGTTCATCGAAGCATCTTCAAATGATCCGTCGGGCCTTATACCGTCCCAGCGTTCCCATATAGTAGTGGCACCCATTTTAACCGGGTACAACCACGATGGGTAGCTATCCTGCAGCAATAGATTGTAAGCCACATCGGTATGGCCAAAGCGGCTCAGTACATGGCATATATAAGGTGTGCCCAAAAAGCCGGTGGTTAAATGGTTGCCGTACCTTTTAATGTTAGCTACCAGCCTGTCGGCGGCCTGTTGTCGCAAATTTTCCGGCAGCATATCAAATTGCAGGGCAAGTACATAAGCGGTTTGCGTATCGGAGGATATGAGCCCATTTGGCGTAACATATTCGTCCAGAAACGCCTTTTTAATTTTTTCAAGCAAGGCGGTGTAATAATCTATGTCTTCCTTTTTGCCAAGCACCTGGGCGGTTTTTACAAGTAACGAAGTGGAGTAAGCGTAAAAACACTGCGCTATCAAATATTTGCTGGTAATGGCGGATGATCCGTCGGTATCGTCATTCACGCTGTAAAAAAGCCAGTCGCCAAAATGGCTGCCGGTATTCCACAGGTTATTCTGGCTATGGTGCTGCATATAATCAACCCATGCCTTCATACTTTTGTACTGGTTGCGCAGTATTTCCGTGTCGCCGTAGGCCAGGTACATGTTCCAGGGAACAATAGTACACACATCAGACCAGCCTGTGCTGCCGCCCGGCTCGCTGCCCACCCTTTTTATTACATCGGGTATTACATGCGGAACCGCTCCGCTGCTATACTGGTCGGCAGCAACATCCTTCAGCCATTTAGTAAAAAAGTTATGTACATCCATGTTATACGATGCCGTGCGCGAAAACACCTGCGCGTCGCCTGTCCAGCCCAAACGCTCATCGCGCTGCGGGCAATCGGTGGGTACATCTAAAAAGTTACCCTTTTGCCCCCATTGTATATTGTGCTGCAACTGGTTAATGAGCGGGTTGGAGCAGCTAAAAGTGCCGGTAGGCCGCATATCCGAGTAAAGCGCGATGGCGGTAAAGTCTTCGGGCTTCAACACGCCCGGATAACCTTCCACCTTAACAAAGCGGAAACCCTGCCAGGTAAAATGAGGCTCAAAGGTTTCTTCGCCATCTCCGCTGAGGGTATACGTATCCTGTGATATGGCCGAACGTAAATTGTCGGTGTAAAAATTGCCTGCCTTATCCAGCACTTCGGCGTGCGAAAGTTTAACCACATCGCCGGCCTTGCCGCTTACCTTAAATTTTACCCATCCTACCAGGTTCTGGCCAAAATCTATCACCTGTTCGCCTTTCGCAGTTTTAAAAATGCGTATGGGCTTAAAGGTTTCGTGCTGCTTTACTGGTTCATTATAAGTTGCAATGAGGGTATTTTTCGTAAAATCGCGCACGGTAACGCCATACCAGCCCTTATCATCATACCCTGCTAAGGCCCAGCCTGTTTTTTCCTTGCGGTGATCTATAGTTTCGCCATAATATATCTCCGAACTGCGGATAGCGCCGGTTGACGAGCGCCAGCTATCATCCGAAACGATGGTAGCCGTGGAGCCATCGGTATAGGTTATCTGTAACTGAAACAGCAAGGCGATATCTTTACCATACAAATTGGGTGTAGGATCGTAACCCACATGCCCGCGATACCAGCCGCTGCCCAGGGTAGCGCCAATGGCGTTGCTGCCCTGCCGTATTAACGAAGTAACATTATAGGCCTGGTATTGCAGGCGCTTGTTGTAACTCGTCCATCCGGGGGTTAGGTAGGCATCGCCAACACGATGGCCGTTAATTTGCGCCTCGTATAAACCATGAGCGGTGATATAGGCTATGGCGAACTTCACCTTTTTGCCTGATGTAAATTCTTTACGAAAAATGGGGCTGGGTTTTACCAGAGAATCCTCTTTAAAGCCCGGCGTTATCCATTGGGCCTGCCAGTCGGCAGGGCTTAGCATGCCCATCCGCCAGGAAGCTATCGCGCTCCAGCCCGAAGATTTGCCATTATTATCCCAAATCTGTACCTGCCAATAATAAGCCTCCCCGCTTTTTAATGCATCGCCCTGGTAAGGTATGTACACCGACTGACCGGAGCGCACTTTTCCGCTTCTCCAAACTAAATCCTTCTTTTTGTCCAGTTTGGTATTATTGATACTTACCCGTATCTCGTAAGCGGTTTGTAGTACGCCACGCTGCGGTGAAATTAACTGCCAGCTAAAGCGCGGCGCGGCCGCATCGATGCTGATAGGATCAGCCAGGTTCTCGGTTAAAAGGTTTTGCACTTTTACCTGCGCAAAACCTACGGCGCCAAAAAGCAGTGAAAAAACTAATAGGGTAATTTTTTTCATTTTTAAAACAGGTTATGATATAATTGGTGAGGCAACTTAAAAAGATAGTTTTAAATAACTGTCATTAACTGTCTTCTATCAAATGGCTATGATCTTATTATAACTCACAAAATAAACATTAATAAATCGAATTTATTTATGAATAGGGAACTTTAAAATAGTCAAATTAATTTTTAACAACACAGCCATTAATTCTTCCATATTCTCATCGCTTAGCACTTAAAAAATTTCATTATATGGTTTCTTTTACAGAAACTTGTTAAACTAAAACTTTAGCATTTAAACCATTATATTTCAGCAGGGATGAAGAAAATTTACGCAGCATTTGTTTTGGGTTTATTATTGATATTCTTTGCTGCTAATGTATCGGCGCAACATTTATTGATTTCCGATACCCAAAAAAAGGCCTTAGCCGATCTCTCTGCCAAAAAGAACTCCCTATATATCACCGCGCATCAAAAAGCGGTGGCGCTTGCGGCCAGCCATGGCTGGGTTATCCGCAAAAAATTAAAAAAAGGCGGCCTCATTTCCTTGCAGGGTGTAAACAACCTGGGTATGCCCATGTATTTAAAAACCAATGATAACGGCAACATTATATCTGCCGCTACCACCCTCACCAATACGGTACAGCCCGGCGGTTCATTAGGGTTAAACCTGTCCGGATCAAGCAGTTTTCTGGATAATAAGCTGGCTATATGGGACGGCGGGGCCGTATACGCTGCCCACCAGGAGTTTGCCGGTAAAACCATCACCATTAATACTACCGAGGCTATACTCGATCACTCCACCCACGTAGCAGGCACCATGATAGCTAAAGGAGTTTATCCGCCCGCAAAAGGTATGGCATTCAATGCCTCTACCCTGCAATCGTATGATTTTGATAACGATATAAGCACCATGAGCGCCGCTGCGCCTAACTTGCTGATCTCCAACCATTCCTACGGCGATGTAGCCGGCTGGGACCTGGATGATAATGGCAACTGGGACTGGTACGGCTTACCCGGCGATACCGTTGACTATACCTTTGGTATATACGATACGCGCGCCCAATCGTTTGACCAGATAGCCTATAACGCGCCTAATTATTTAATTGTAGAATCGGCAGGTAACGCGCGCGGCTATCCCGGCCCCGATATTGGCGGTACTTATTATGGTTATGCCAGCCGCACCAATCCAGCCCTGGTACTTAAAACCCGTACCGCGGCCAGCAACATCAGCAGCCAGCAGGGTTATATCGGCATAACTACTACCGGCGATGCTAAAAATGTATTAACGGTAGGGGCCGTAGGGCCATTACCCTTCGGGCCGGCAAACAGCAATTCAGTGGCTATAACCTATTTTAGCAGCTACGGCCCTACTAACGATGGCCGCATTAAACCCGATTTATCCGGCATGGGCCTAAATGTGCTATCCTGCAATGTAACCGGCCCGCAAAGCTACCTGGTGCTATCAGGCACCTCCATGTCGTCGCCAAATATATCCGGTTCGCTGTATTTATTGCAGGAATATTATGCTAAAATAAATGCCGGTGCCTTTATGCGTGCCGCTACACTTAAAGGCCTTGCCTGCGCCACCGCCTTTGATGCCGGTAACCCCGGCCCCGATTATATTTACGGCTGGGGCCTGCTTGATATGCAGAAAGCAGCACAGGCCATCACCGATAACGGCAGCAAAAGCCTTATAAAAGAGTTGTCGCTGCAACAGGGCCAAACGCAAACCCAAACGGTGGTAGCATCGGGCGATGGGCCGTTAATGGCTACCATCTCCTGGACGGACCCTGCCGGGGCAGCTACCGATTACGGCGTTGGAAAAGATACCACCATTAAACTGGTGAATGACCTGGACATCCGCGTGAGCGATGGTACCAAAACCTATTATCCCTGGGTACTAAACCCTAATAATCCCAGCGCTGCGGCAACTACCGGCGATAATATAAGAGATAACATAGAGCAGGTTTACCTGGCAGGCGCGGTGCCGGGCAAAACTTATACCATAATCGTTTCAAATAAAGGGACGCTTGTTTCGGGCCCACAGGCTTACTCGCTGATCGTTACCGGCGCGGGCGGATCAGCTTATTGTACATCGGGCCCGCTTTCGAGTGCCGACTCCAGGATCAATAATGTTACTATTTCAAACATCAACAACACGCCGCCGGCGGGCTGTACCACTTATTCCGATTATACCGGCCTTACCGCCCAACTGGAGCAAGGCAAAACCTACCCGCTATCACTAACCTTAGGTACCTGCGGCAATAACTTTAACAAAGTAGCCAAGGTATTCATCGATTGGAACGGCAATGGCACTTTTAACGACGCCGGCGAATTGGTTGCTACATCGCCGGTAATTAATGCCACAGGTACATATAATGCCTCGGTAACCGTGCCCCCCACAGTAATACCGGGTAATTTTAGCCTGATGCGCGTGGTGTTAACCGAAACCAGCGATACCGCTGCTGTAAAAGCCTGCGGTAGCTACGCAAAAGGCGAAACCCAGGATTACCGGGTTCAGTTTTTGCCCACCACTACCGATGCCGGTGTGGTAGCTATCGCTAACCCCGATACCAGCGGCAATTGCGCGGGTACCACACCAATTACACTCAGTATTAAAAACTTTGGCAGCGCCACCATTTATAGTACGCCGGTTACCGTTACCATAAAAGCGCCTGATAATACCATTACCACCATAAATGAAACTGATACCGATAGCATTCCTCCATTAACCGAAGATACCTTTACCCTAAGCGGAACATTTAACGCCATAGCAGGATCAAGTTATACGATAACAGCTACCACTAACCTGCCCGGCGATATGGTTACAGCAAATAATGCGACAACTGCTACCGTAGCCATTAACCCGGCCCCGGTATTAGGCGCGCTGAACGTTAATTATTGTGATGAAGAGAGCCAATATTTGTTAACCGGCTCCGGCGATGGCGAAGTATTCTGGTATCAAAACGCGGGTGATACGGTGCCGTTGACCTATGGGTCGCCTGCAAATACCGGTGCCGCGCCTGTAAACAATACATTTTATGCCGGTCTTAATGATTTTAGCGGAACAGTTGGCCCACTTAATAAAGATGTATACCCCGGCGGCGGCTACAACCAGTTTGGCCCTTCCATAAATGTGCATGCCAATGTGCCGGTTATTTTAGAGAGCGCGAGGCTATATGTGGGTAACTCCGGCCAGGTAACATTCACAGTTACCAATGCCGATGGCGAAACACTATCAAGCACTACCATTAACGCCATTGCAACCAGCACCCACCCGCAAGCCGGGGCACAAGACGAAGATCCGAACGACCAGGGCAAAGTATATAACCTCAACCTGCTGATCCCCGCCGCCGGGGATTATATTATCAATACCACTTTTGATAATACATCAACCCTGTACCGCAATAACGCGGTTGTGGGCGGCTATCCCTTCAATATTGGCAATGTGTTCAGCATCACCGGCAATACGGTATCAACCGGCACCGATACCACCTACAAAAGCTATTACTATTATTTTTATGATATGCAGGTAAAAAGCGCGGGTTGCGCTTCGGCGGCTAAAACAGCGGTAGCGGTTGTAAGGCCGCTTATTACCCAAAATGGCAGTACTTTAAGTTCAAACTTTGCAGCAGGTAACCAATGGTATGTAAATGGCAACGCCATTAGCGGCGCTATCAATCAAACCTATAACCCTACCGCCAGCGGTACTTATAAATTGCTGGTTACCCTTAGCACCGGCTGTACCGATACATCGGCAACTTATGTTTATGTGGTTGCCCCGGCTAACGGCAGCAATAATGATATTAGCCTGAGTATTTATCCGGTGCCCGCAAGCACGGTGCTCAATGTATTTTTCACTACCAAAACCGCGACAGGTTTAACCACACAATTAATAAACGCCGCCGGAAAAATAGTTTACACCAGCAAACAGAATATAGCGGCAGGCAATATCAATACGGTGATAAATGTAGAGCAGCAACCACCTGGTATATATGTATTAAAGCTGTTGCTGGGCCAAAAGGTATATGCCAATAAAATAATTATTGAACGATAACGGTATTACTACCGGATCATAAAAATACAGGCGGCTTAATTAAAAGTATATTTTACGCCCAGGCCGGGGGCAATGTCAAAAAACGGCCCGGTAGCCAGCTCCAGTCGCGGGTTAAGGTCGAGGCTTACGGCTATAGGCGCTTCGGGTATTTTATACTCCAAGCCTATCACGCCATCGGCACCCAATAACAGGTGGCTACTGTTATAATATTCATCATCGCCACCAAACCGGCTGTAATCGCCTTTTCCCTCGGCACCAATGTGGGCGCCGAAACCATAATAAAACTTCAAACCGGGTGAATTAAAGGCTTCCTGGTTTATTTCGTACAGGCCGGAGAATACTACTCCATGATCCCGGAAACCCAATACACCTTCGTATGATATGGCTTGCGAGGCAAAGTATTTGTAGGATATACCATCCTCATAACCGCCAAATTTAAGGCCTACCTCACTGGTATAATCCTGCGATGCCTGCGCCTCCGAACGTTTGCTGACCAGTAAAAAAGAAACCGAAACAAATAATATTAATAATACTTTTTTCATCAATTGGTAGATTTTTGTAAATAGTAATTAATGCAATAAACGCCCGAAAACCGGTTTTATGGCTTTGCAGATTAAAAAACCGCTCCAGTAAAATTTACTTTACTGATTACCAGTAACAAACATTTGCTCGTCAATTACCGTTACATACCGGCTTTTTAGTAAAACAGCATTCTTTAATTGCAGTTTTAATGATAATTTAGAGCCATATTTTAATCCCCCATGACCTATAAAATTAACATACATAAAAAACTGCTTCTTCCTTTGTGCCTATTGGTTATTTTTTGCTTTTCCACCGGCTGTTTGCGCGGGCAACTTACCAATACCAGTGGCGGCGAATACCGTAATGGCATGGTGGTTTGCGCCTATCCGGATGCATCGCAAGTGGGGCTTGATATATTAAAAAAAGGCGGTAACGCGGTCGACGCGGCCGTAGCGGTACAGTTTGCGCTGGCCGTAACCCTGCCCGAAGCCGGTAATATAGGCGGCGGCGGCTTTATGGTTTACCGCGCTGCAAACGGGCAAACTAATACACTTGATTTCAGGGAGAAAGCGCCCGCGCTGGCAACCACCAACATGTATCTTGATTCGGCAGGTAACCCTGTACCTGATATGAGCCTGTATACCCACAAGGCATCGGGTGTGCCGGGATCTGTCGACGGCATGTTCGAGGCGCATAAAAAATACGGCAAATTGAGTTGGGCCGAACTGGTACAACCCGCTATTGACCTTGCTGCCGGTGGTTTTAAAATAACCCAACACCTGGCTAATGATCTGAACCGGAACCAGGTTGTATTTAAAAGATATAATGCTGGCAAAACTTATTTTATAAAAGATAACTGGCAGGGAGGCGACCTGCTGGTACAAACCGACCTGGCCAACACGCTTACGCTTATCCGCGATAAGGGCCGCGATGGCTTTTACGATGGCAAGGTTGCCGATGAACTGGTTGCCGAAATGAAAAACGGCGAAGGTATTATAACAAAGGCTGATCTGCATAACTATCATGCCGTATGGCGCAAGGCTATTACCGGCGACTATAAAGGCTATAAGATCATCACTATGCCGCCGCCATCAAGCGGGGGGATAGCGCTGTTGCAATTGTTAAAATCAGTTGAGCCTTACCCCTTACACAGATGGGGCTATAACCAGGATTCCACCGTGCAAGTGATGGTAGAGGCCGAGCGCCGGGTATATGCCGACCGTTCCAAATACCTGGGCGACCCTGATTTTTTCAAGGTGCCGGTTGATAGTTTACTTAACCCGGTTTATATTACATCGCGTATGAAAAGCCTCAACTGGGATGCTGCCACGCCAAGCACCAGCATACAGCCGGGCACATTTATTGGTTATGAGAGCGACCAAACCACGCATTACGATATTGTCGACCGTGATGGCAACGCGGTATCAATAACCACTACTTTAAACGATTCCTTCGGTTCCAAAATATTTGTTGCCGGCGCGGGCTTTTTGCTGAATAACGAAATGGATGATTTTAGCGAAAAACCAGGCGTACCAAATATGTTCGGGTTGATTGGCGGCAAGGCCAACAGCATACAACCGGGCAAACGCATGCTATCATCCATGACGCCGACCATTATTGAAAAAGACGGCAAATTGTTTATGGTGGTGGGTACGCCTGGTGGTTCAACCATTATCACTTCGGTTTTTCAAACCATACTGAATGTAATAGAGTTTGACCAAAGCATGCAGCAGGCCGTTACCTCCAAACGTTTTCACAGCCAATGGCTGCCAGATAGGGTTGATGTGGAAGCCGGCGCCTTAGATACCGCCACCCGCCAGAAACTGGAAAAGAAAGGCTATAAAATTGCAGACCATGGGCCCATTGGCCGTGTTGATGCCATTTTAAAAACCAAATGGGGCTATTACGAAGGCGGTGCCGACCCACGGGGCGATGATACTAAATTGGGATTTTAAGCATTTGTTCATGGTTGATGGTTCATAGCAAAATGACACAATTCTTCCCATTACACATGAACTATGAACCACCAACCATGAACTAAAAGATATGCGCAATAATGTAAAACACCAGGAAACCATCGATTATTTTTTAAAAATCGTGTGGCAAACGGTAGCCAACAGGTACAACCAGCTGGTAACCGAATTTGGTATTACACAATCCATAGGGTATTTACTCATCAATATTGACGAGCAGGAAGGTACAACGGTATCAAAAGCGGCGCAATTACTCGGCCTTAAATCAACCAGCCTTTCGCGGATGCTGAGCCAGCTTGAAAAAACAGGTTTGATTTACCGCGAATCAAACCCGGGCGATAAACGTTCGGTAAAAATTTATTTAACCGAGCTGGGCAAAGAGAAAAGGCACCTGGCGCGCGCTGTTGTAAAACAGTTTAACAGTTATTTAAATGCCCATATTAACGAAGCCGACAAGCTATACTTAATAAACATGCTCGAAAAAATAAACCAGCTAACCATCAATTACAAGCCCTGAAATGGCTGAAAATTGCGTTCCCTCACAATAAAAACCTGTTTAAATTGTTAAAAAGTGTTAAGCTGCCGTTTTTCTATTATAAAAGAATAAATTTGCCTTTTGAAAATTAAGATGAACAGGGTACTGTTAGTTTGTGTGTGTATAATGGTTTGCGGTTTGTATGCCTGTAAAAAATCAGAGTTATTTGGTATTGTACAGTATGATGCGCAGGCCAAAACCGATGATAGCCTGGTAAGCAATTATATTAAAAGCCATGGTTTAACAGGGATAGCCAAGCGGGTAGATGATACTTCAGGTGTTTATTATATTGTGCTTGATCCCGGATCGGGAAATACATTGTTTACTAACTCCACACAGATAACTGTGGGTGATACCGGTAAATTATTATTGCCTAATGACCAGGAGTTTTATGAAACGAGCGATTCAACAGGCGATTTTCATCCGTCGTACTCGCTGGGGCAGGTAATATTGGGCTGGCAATTAGGAATACCAAAAATTAGCACAGGCGGCGAGGTGCGCCTGCTGATACCATCACGTTATGCATACGGCCACTATCCGCAAAGTGAATTAGGATTACCGGCCAATGCCATACTTGATTTTTATATAAGACTTTATAACGTAACTAATTAAATGAAACAAACTATTTTTACTATTCTACTACTTTCTTCGTTAGGCTTGGTATCCTGCAGAAAAGACAAAAACGAGCCCGATATTAAGCAGTACGACCAACAACAGATACAGAACTATATCAGCACCAATCATATAACAGGGATGGTGAGAGATACCGTTGGCGGCGATACCACCGGTTTATATTACAAAATAATACTTCCTGGCTCAGGCACACCGCTGGCTTATACCGATAATGTATCATTTGTATTTCAACTGCGCAGTTTTGACGGTACCTACCAAAGCCTTGATACCGTTGATAACCATTACCAGGGTTATGTAGGGCACGTTGTTTCTAATGCCTTGCCAAACGGCCTGCAGCTGGCCATTATAAATGATTTAAAATACAGTGGCGGCAGTATGCGAATACTCATCCCTTCGCACCTTGCTTATGGGCTTTCGGGCTATGGATCGGGCAGTAGCCAAAATGCCAACTCACACATTTTGGGTAACCAATGCCTTGATTATTACGTGCATATAATTGCTAAACAACCCGATGTAGTTAACGCCCAAAATATTTATGATTACCAGGTAATTCAAAATTATTTGGCTGCCGATGGCCTTAGCAGCCTTTATACGCTTGATTCAGGCGTTTATTATCATATACAAACACAGGGTACAGGCACCGATCCTATTACCAATAACTCAACTGTTGAGGTAAGCTATAACGGCAGGCTGGTTAACGGAACTGAGTTTGATGAAAGCTATATTGGTGTGGATACTACCTCTGTTGAAATACCTAACCTGGTACAGGGGGTACAGCGGGTATTGAGAAATCATGCGGTAAAAGGCTCTGTAGTATCTATGTTTATGCCTTCATCGCTGGGTTACGGGCAAACATCTATAACCGGGGTGCCTGCTAATAGCTGTTTGCGCTTTGAATTTACCGTTGTGGATGTTAGCCCATAGTTTACCGCGCTAAAGCCTCTTTAAATACTTTCAGGCAGCGCTCACGGGCAAAAGCATGATCGATAATGGGTTTGGGATATTTGCTGAAATCAGCATACTCCGGAACCCATTTTTTTATGTACTTAAATTCAGGATCAAACTTTTTAAGCTGCGAATCGGGATTGAATATGCGGAAATAAGGTGCCGCATCCGTTCCGCATCCGGCAGACCATTGCCAGCCGCCCACATTGCTGGCCATTTCATAATCCAGCAGCTTACGGGCAAAATAACGTTCGCCCCAGCGCCAGTCTATCAGCAGGTCCTTAGCTAAAAAACTGGCTACTACCATACGTACCCGGTTATGCATATAGCCGGTGGCATTTAGCTCGCGCATACCGGCATCAACCAGCGGAAAACCGGTTTGCCCACCGCACCAGGCCTCAAACTGGGCCTCATCATTCACCCATTTTATCCGGTCGTACTCCGGCCGGAAGGCATGATCCATAGTTTGGGGAAAATGATGTAATATCATCATATAAAACTCGCGCCATACCAGCTCATTCAGCCATGTTTTTTCGGGATAGCTATTGGCGGTGGCGGCCAGTTGGCGGATGCTTACCGTACCAAACCTTAAATGCAGCCCGATATGAGAAGTACCATTTATGCCCGGAAAATCGCGCTTTTGGGCATAGTCTTTAATCACATTCTCATACTGCTGCCCGGGAATTGGCAAATCGCTTTTTTCAAATCCCATTTCCTTTAAGGATGGGGTAGGCAAAGCATCAATCCTAACCAGCTTACTGAAATACTTTTTTGTTGGATAAGGTTTTAGATAAAAGGGCTTCAGTTTCGCGTGCCATTTACGCTGGTAAGGCGTATAAACGGTATACGGGCTGCCGTCATCCTTAATTACTTCATCCCTATCGAAAATAACCTGATCCTTAAAGGTTTTGAACGCTATATTATACTCTTTTAGCTTTTGGGCGATGGCATCATCGCGCTGTTTTGCATAAGGCTCATAATCGAGGTTGGTATAAACCGACGCGACGTTATACGTTTTTAAAATATGATCCCAGGCATACTCCGCCTTATCATACAATACCAATAAGCTGCTGCCATATTGGTGTAGTTCCTTATTTATAGCTTCAATGGTTTGGTAGATGAACGTAACCCTGGCATCGCCCCTGTCTTCCAGTTTATCCAGTATCTCTTTATCAAAAATAAAGACAGGCAAAACAGGATTATCGCTTTTTAAGGCCCGGTATAGGCCCGCATTATCATCCAAACGCAGATCGCGCCGGAACCAGAAAATTGTAAGTGGACTTTTATCAGCCATAAATTTCCTTTAGCGCGCCATCCAGATCGGGGCAGTCGAATTTAAAGCCATTATCCTCAATTTTTTGAGGAGAAACTTTGGTACTGCCTAATACCACGCCGCTCATTTCGCCAAACAGTAGCTTTATTACAAACGCGGGAACATTTGGTGCCCATAAGGGCCGGTGCAATTGTTTGGCAACTGCCTGCGTTAGTTGCTTGTTGGTTACCGGGTTGGGCGATACCATATTATAAGTGCCGGTTAATTTAGTATTGATAATGGCATAAAGA
>Ga0302315_10003005_pt1 | contig 15555 bp, 6 predicted proteins | sample III_Palsa_N3_1_FD_200532 | JGI IMG/M metagenome (GOLD analysis project Ga0302315, IMG submission 200532) | Peat permafrost microbial communities from Stordalen Mire near Abisko, Sweden - III_Palsa_N3_1 | ecosystem: Environmental > Terrestrial > Soil > Palsa > Peat permafrost | place: Sweden... | reverse complement strand
TTACTGATCACGGAGATCTCCACGGCCAATATCCGCTCACAGAAAGCGCATGAAAAAGTGGGGTTCAGGACAATATATAGCCATACCGATCCTGTGGACCACTGGAACGTGGTTGCCTGGGACTGGAGCTAACGCCGCGCCCGGGGCCGCGTGATGAGAACCAAAAATAAAGCCCGATGTTTCATGATCGTGGTTATTTTAAAAATCGCCTATATTGACTGATTTAATGGTGGCCGGTGGCACCAATGACTCCAGCTGAGAAGCCGACATCTGTCGCCAATCGGGATATGCTCTTTGAATAGTATTCACCTGCGACGCAGGTATCAGGACGATCCTGATCTCCGAAGGGATATCAACATTCGTATAGTTGCTGAGTGCCCCACTACCCGTCAGGTAGATGTCGAATTCTTGTTCGCCCAGATTCGTATAGATATTGAAAGTCGGCACGTTCCCCCCGGACTGCGTAATGGAATACGGCAACTCATACCAGGAAGTCATGCCGGCAGACGTGGCCGTATCATTGGCCGGGCCAAGGAAGTACCGGATATAAGACAACACGATACCATTGTCTACAATGTCCTGGGGAATAGTGAATCCTGTCGTCTGTGCCGCACTGCTGTTGTATGGCAGCGCTATATAGTCATAACCCGGTCCGGCAATGTTGGCGCTGGTCTGCCAGTTATAGGGTAGGTTCATTTGCAGCTTGTCTACAAAATCGTAGGTGATCGTATTATTGACGTGTAGCGAAAGGCCCGTAGCAGGCCATCCGCTGGCCGTCTTAGGTCCGTAGATGATCGCGTGCATATCATCGATATAATAGTCTCCTGTCGTACCCAGCGTAGAGCCCGGGGCGCCTTGTCCGCTGTATATCTGGGAGCCTGCAGCACCCTTAGCACCTGTTGCACCGATGGCGCCATTTGCGCCTGTCTTCCCGCTTGGTCCAGCGGGACCAGCAGGACCGGCCGCACCCGTGGCACCAGCGGGACCAGCAGGACCGGCGGGACCAGCGGGACCACTTGCACCGGTTGCACCAGCGGGGCCGGCGGGACCAGTTGCACCACTTGCACCGGTTGCACCAGCCGGACCAGCGGGACCGGTTGCACCAGCCGGACCAGCGGGACCGGTTGCACCAGCCGGCCCCGTCGCCCCAGTCGATCCGCTCCCCCCAAGGGAGATTGCCGTCCCCCACCCGTTAGCTGTTTTAGGGCCGTACAGCGTACCCGCTGACTTATCTATATAGTAATCACCGATAGCGCCCGTGCTACTGGAAGGCACACTGGTGCCGCTGTATATCTGACTGCCCGGAACACCTGAAGGTCCTTCGACCCCAGCCGCTCCCGTATCTCCCACCGGGCCGGGAATGCCTTGTGGTCCTTCTTTGGCGCAGGAGGCCAGCACCAGTAGAAAAGAAAGGCTCAGGTAAAAGAATGAATAACGTTGCATACAATTTTATTTAGCGTGATGAATGGTTGATGGAATTTCCCGGAACATCGACCAATATGAGCTGGCTCAGCGCAGACTCCGAGTCGGGATTCCTGGATAATATTTTTATAGCATAGTGATAAGTCGCTTGTTGAACAGTATTGTCCTGGCAGGAGTTTGTCCCCTGATCGAAAGAATGCCACAGGTTCAGAGGACCTCCGTTCACTGACCGATACACGATAAAGAAATAGCTGCTACCCGCAGCGGAGCCGTTCTCGCCAGCGCCGCCACTGGCAGCGGCGCCTCCCGGCAATTCCCAATTCAATTGCACCACCTGTCCCTTCCCATCGTAGAATGCCCTGAAACCCTTTACCCCCTGCAGTCCCGCCACTTCATGATCATTGGCATGCACCACGTAGGAACGCGCCGAGCGTACCCCGGTGCTATCGATGGTCTCCGCGGCATAATAGTAGTCCGTGTTCGACCGGATACTACTGTCTGTCAGCCGCAGCGTAGCCACCGTCCAATCCTGTTTCATCCGGGTGAGGGGCTGCCAGTCATGACCTGCTTCTTTGCGATAGACCTCGTAGTCCATAGCCCCTTCGCTCCTGCTTTGGATCCACTCGATGCTGATCCCCGAATGACCGGACGACACCTTGCCTGCTACGGGAGCAGAGGGTGGTATGATGATCAGCTTACGAAGGGTGGCCACGCTGCTCAGGCCCGAATGGTTAAAGTTTTGGTCGAGGGCCACGATCTTATAATACACGCGCCTGTCCAGGGACTTCGTAGCCACAGAATCCGTAAACGTCGTATCGCTGAGGATAGAAGTGGTCACCTGTGAAAACCGGTTGGTCGGATTGTAGGAGGTATACACCTGGTATCCCTTCAGGTCCGCTTCCCTGTTGGCGGTCCAATGCAGATGGACGATGCCGGAAGAATCGATCGTCCCCGCCACACCTGTCGGTATGGCCGGGGGTATGGTATCCGTGAGATAAGCCAGCCCCGGAAGAGAGACCGCCGAATTTTTCGATGTATCCACGGCGACCACCACATAGAAATTCGGTTGATGGGGCATGGCGCCCGTATCCGTGAATCCGGTGGCGTTCTTATCCAGCATTTTTGCCGTGATCAGTTTAAACGGCCCCTTGGCGCTCGTACCCCGGTCCACATAATAACCCGCCAGGTCTCCGTCCCTGCGTGTCTGCTTCCACCACAAACGGACGTTCCTCCCGGCAGTATTTCTGACAGAATCGATGACAGGGGCTGATGGAGGTGTGAGATCACTGCCGGAGACGGAGATGGCCGACGTATAAGGACTGAGTTCTCCAAAACCGTTGATACCGCGGAGCCGGTAATAGTAAGTCTTATAATTTTCAGGCAGGCTATCCGTATATACCTGATGATCAATGAGCAGAGGGTTTTGTTTTGATATTAAGGAGTCCCTCTTTTTATCACCCGAAGGAGGAATATAGGTGGAGTTATAGGGACCTTTGGTCAGTGAACGATAATGCTGACCCCCATCCTCGCTGCGCTCGATCAGGTAACCGCTAAAATTCCCTGTTTGTCTCCTGTTCCACTGCAACGCCACTTTGCGGTCCCCTGGCGTGGCTTCCAATCCCTTGGGCAGGGGCTCTGTCTTTGCCTTTACATTCAGGGCAAATATTTCTGTAGAGTCCACCACATATGTTTTATCGGCGGCCGGACAGGTAATGATATATACATACTTCCCTCCCTGCTGCACCTGCCGGTCCACCCACCGAAGCCCGAGGGCCGTGGCTGCCGGCGCATAATAGTCCGCCGACATCATCGCCAGCATATATTTCAGGGACAACGCGCTATGTTCGTTCTTTAGTTGCCCGGTAAAACTCCGGGCCGCCGTTTTCGACACACTATAATCGCCTCCGTACAACATCTTCTCGGCTACCGCCACGTATTTGGTTTGCTCGTTGGTCGTATCTAGCCCCTTCAACAGCTGGTCTTTTGGCGTTGGAAATATACCCGTGGGAGAAAGGTCGGATTTCACAGGATGGCCGGGCTGACTAAGATCTATGCGGGTGATATGATAACCTGCCTTGCTGCCTGCCAGCCAGGCTTGTGGATCCGTTGGCGCCCAGCGGATCACTACCGAGTCCCCGTAGCCCTTAGCCAGCGCGGCCAGGTGAAGGTGTTGCTGCTTTGCCGGGGTACGCTTGCCCTGGGCTTGAGTGGCCTGCCACCCTAAAGCAACGACGAGTAGAATATATATATGCTTCATAACCATCAATGTTTTTGGATGCTGTATTGCTGCATGGGTAAGGTTGTCTTAATCGATACCCTTTGACTGGGAATAATGAGCGACATCGTCTTATAATTAAACGTCCCTGTCGCCTGGGCCGGCGCTACACTGCACGTATTGCACAAAGTGAATGTGTAGGTGAAGCTCAAGGGACGTCCCGCCTGGGCCGGGAAATAAGGGAAACGCAAGTTCTGCAGTGCCGTCAATTGATTCCAGAAATTACCCTGATTCGCGGCACTCGTTGCGTTCAGGAAATTCCAGGCGCTCATAGTGATCGTTCCGTATTGTCCTTGTACCTCGCTGACCGTACAGTTGTAACAGAAGCCAACCAGGTCCGCCATGGCCTGCGCATCCAAATAACCTTGGTCCGCAGGCAAGTCATAGGCCAGTTGCTGCACCAGGTCATAATCCGCCATGAAATAGGCGTCCCTTTGCCAGAGCAGGCCCGGCTGTGCAGTCGGTGCACTCGCCGCACTCAGTGCCGACGCGCTCGCCGCACCACCGCCAGATCCGCTTCCCTGCATGACCGGCCGGCCGGTCTGCAGCAGTCCGACGCTCATATAGGAACGCGGCAACTCATAGGCCATTCCTCGTTGAGACAGGTAGGAACTTGTTCCGCCAGCCGAGGTCATCTTAGGCGCGGCGGCAGGCGCGGCGAATGTCGCGCTGACGACCTGGCGATTGAAAAGATTATCCATACCCTGCAAAGACAAGGGTGGCTGGTAGGGCATATTTTGCATGCTCATCGCATATTCAGGGATATCGAAGCTCCCCCTCACATTGGGCGCGCCCAGGTCGATGGCTGAATAGTTCGACAGCATGACGATACCGGCGTAGAGATTGCCGCCTACCTCCTGATCGTTATGAGAAGCAGGATTCCAGGGGACGTCTGCGTTGAACATGGGACCAAAGAACGGAAGCGTATTCAGGATGGTCATGCATTGGGATTGGTATCCCTTAATCTCAAACTGATCAAAAGGTTCTGCCGCAGGAGCATCACTATAAATTGCGATCTCCTGCTTATCATTTTCATTGAGCGATTTCCACATCCCGTAATCCGACACCTTATCCCTGAACAAATTGTACTTACTGGTAGAGAACAAAGACGTATAAATACAACGGGCCGAATCCTTGTTGGCCATCTGCCTACCCCCACTAAGGGACTGAGTGGTGACACCCACATTAATCGTCTTCGTGATCTGCGTTTGAACAAGACTGCCCGTACTGTTTCGCGACAGCACCGACTCGGTTTGTGTAAGGGTCTTGGTCTGCTGGTTCGAGGCGGCAGACGCATTGACCGCCGGCGTAGCCGGGGGCACCACCCATATTTGGAGCGTATATGCTTTTGAATTTTGGAGGCCGGGCGGGAAAGGGAATTTTAATATCTGATCGCTCGTACTGTACGAGAAGCCTGACTGAAGGGTATCCCCTCCTCCGATGGGAATGAATTTAGCGAGGTACTGGGTAAATGACAGCTTCAGACCACTCGCAGCCGCATTGACACTCACCATACTGAGCCTGTTGTTGCCGCCGGTAGCGCCCGTAGACGCCGCTGTGCCATTGGCATTATAGCCTACCGATCCCGTCAGCGGATTTCCGCAATCATCCACCTGGCCAGGGTGCATCAGGTAATTGATATCCTGTCCTACGGCAATACTACCCGCTGACCCGAATTCATTCTTTAGTAAATAGCGCTGTCCGTTTATAGGATAACTATAAATAACATTCTTCGCGTCTATCGTCTGAGGCCGTGGACCCGTCGTAAACGTGAACGTCGTGTCCTGGACCACCGTCTCCGGGTTCCCATCGCTGCCGGTGGGATCGCCCCATTGTCCGTCCGCCCCTAATTGCTGAGCCCTGCAACGAACGTGAACGGAGTAGTTGGAATTTCCGCAAAGCATTTCCGTGTGGTCGAGATCCGCTTCAAAGGTTCCTTTATAATCGAGGGCGACCGCTAACGGCTGACCGGAACCGTTGGTGACATCATACTGATCGATGATGAATTGGTAAGTACGGATCTCACCTGTGTTCACCTGTACCTTGTAGCTGCTGTTGAGGGGAACATTCGCAATGACATAGGGGATCTGGTATACATCCACCGGTGTATTATTTTGCTCCCTCGGCCCGAAATCACTGATCATATCGATACCACCGAGGGGGTCCCTCGTGATCTTACAGGTACTTCCTATACTGACCGATGTATAATCATGGAAATGGATGACGCCGAGGGCAGAGGCGTCGATAAATACATCTCCCGAGGCCCATGTCGGGGAAACCAGGCCTGCAGCGAGTACCGCGCCCGCATTCAGGCTGCCCACTGTCAGGCCGAACACGTCCAGGTTCATACTGAAGTCTGCATAGAACAGGCCCATGGCATACCAGTTGTTGAACCCAATGGTTCCGCCGGACGCGCAGCCGGATGCCGCTACGTCCTGCGGACTAAAGTGTTCCAGCAAGGCCAATACTTCCGTCTGCACTCACGACCACCAGGTCTATCCCCGCATCCACGTGGATGCCTGCGCCGAACATAAAGCCGGGGTTACTCACCGTTCCGTTCTTCACGTTCCTGGAGCCCATGCCCAAGGGAGATTCCAGTGCCGTCAGCGTGTTCGTAAAATCATTCAGGGCGCCCTGCGCGATGCTATTCCCATTGTGGTCTTTCACATTGGAGATAGCAGGTGGTATGTACGGAGAAGAAGGTAATTTATCTCCGATATCAAAATACGCGTAAGCCACCACCTTTGCATGCGCGACGCCTACATCAAATCCCATCTGTACATTTACCATCGAGCTCATGTCCCCTCCGTTATTCATATCCTGGTCGCTGGATGCCGGGTACCCGATGTACAAATAATCTCCTCCTGCTCCTGTATTGAATTGTATAGGAATATTGAAACTAGCCACCCCGAATTCCTGGGCGTTCACATCCAGCGTGCAATTAAAATTCCCCGGATCGGTCGTGTATATTGCATGTGCATGTGCGTTGACCATGCCCGTACCCGGCGTAGGGGGATTCGGCGACAGCACCTCAGCATCCCCGTCAAACCAGACATCCTGCAACCCTGCACTACTGCTAAAGTCCATTCCAAAGGTCGGTTGCAGACAAATCACACTGGGCTGCAAAAAGGCCATGATCACCTGGGCGCTGAAGCCCAGGCCGCCCAAATACGGCCTCAGTTCGTCTACGATCCCCTGAGGGGTACTCGGGCTGGCGGTGGCGAGCGTGCTGCCATCCGTCACCGTCGGATCCACCGTCATATTATAGTGGAACCCGCCCCCCAATCCATTGATCGAAAGTCCCGGCGGGAAAACGATGCCCGCGGCCGAATAAAAGCGCGCCGCCACACCCCAATAATTATATCCATTCACATTCCCAAAGCGGGCCGCGGCATCTACCGCTATCCCGATGAATTGGGCGTCGATAAATCCGTTGACGCCGTCCCCATAGGTGCCATCCCCATTGAAAAATCTCAATCCTCCGTTAATGCTTAAGGGCCCGAAATCGCCATTAATATATACCGAGTCCAGGTTGATATGAGGAGTGGCATTGATATTCGGCGACCCGACTGACGAGAACGTCGTCGTGCCATACACGTCCATCGTAGCGCCACCGCCAATACCGATACCGGAAACGTCGAGATTCACATTCATCGTGAACGTGATCCCCATATCTGCCTCCTGGCCCGCCCCCGCACTCTTCATCTGAAAATAGGGTTTAAATCCATTTAGATTGATCCCAAACCCGTCCGCGCCACTGCCCGACCCATCCCCGTCAAAAACGTTCGCACCACCGGCGCCACCCAGGGTCACCGCCGGATCATCTCCCACGAATGGCCCACTCGGCCTCGCGGGCTCGTATGCCAGCGAGCCCGATTGATCCGACGCCGCCAACACCTCCGCCAGCGACGACTTCGCGGCCCCCTTATGCAAAGCCAGGCTCTTCAACGGGCTTCCACCCAGGCTCCAGTTACCCGCGTCAAAATGAAATTGTCCGGATTCCTGATAATTATTAGTCAGATCCAGCCCCTGGAAAGTAAGGGCTGTAATCGTAACATTCGGTAAACCCAGCGCCCCGTTTGTCGATATCGATACATGCCCGTCGAGCGCCGCATTGATCACGAACGAACCCGTCTTATTATCGATCGTCAGGGCTGAGTTTCCATCCAGGCCCAGCGTCGCCGCCCACATCTTCACATTATAGGCCCCGGCCGGACGAACCGCAAACTGATATTGGATGCCCGTCCCTTCCCCCGCATTCAGATTACAGGTATAACCCAGCGGATCTGCACTCAGCGGCAATTGTATGCCGCCAGACATATGCATTCCTTCCAGCGGATTATTTTGCACGATGGCAATACTGATAGTATCTACAGAAAAAGACCATCCCCCTATGCCGCCGGAACCCAGCGTAAGCAGATTCGTAGCGGCGATCGTCGTTGTCACGCCCGTATTATCCAGGATGAAATTATTAAACCCAAAAGAGGCCCTTCCGTTCGGCGTGCCGAAGTCCTTAAAGTCCTTTGGCAACGACATCGTCAAGGAAGAAATAAACAATCCCTCAAAAGAAACGTCCTGGGCTCCTTTATATCCGACCGGGAATTGAATCCCCGGGGGATTCACCGTCGTAGAATGATCATAGAACGCGCCCCCCGAATGAATAGGAAAGCCAGGCAATCCGGACAACTCAAAGTCCGTATTGAACGTCAGATTCGCCATCCAGTTATTCCAGTCCGTAAACGTAAAGCGCGCCGTGGCCGAGTCCTGTTGACCTGCGAGCCGGTTGTCCGAAGCATCCACCGGCACGATGGCCGATCCTGGCAGGCCTATGCCTACCGTGGCTACGATCTGCTGCAACCCCTGGCTGTTCCATTGCACATAGGTGCCTCCTGCCGTATCGACGGTGTTCAAAGCAGCATTATAAGTACATTGTTTAAAAGTGAATTTGAGTGGCTGCGCGCCCGATCCCATCGCAAGGGGATGGTCCTTGGGCAGATACAGGATGCCCTGTGAAAAAGACATGCCCCCCGGCTTGATACAAAATCCCGTGCCCGCCAGAGATAGCCAGTCATTGGCCTCCGGTACGTTCAAGTTAAAAAGGACGTTCATGTTCGTGCCCGCCGGAGTAAAGGTGATGCCCATCATCGCCAGTGTCGTGGGCACGCCCACCAGGGCCGCATTACTAAGGCCCAGGGGGAAATCGATGGGCGCGTTGCCCGCGATCTCGTTCACCTGGTGGGTGGCGTTATTCACATAGTTTTCCAGGGAAGTAAAGGCCCCATTCCCCGACATACCCGTCAGGGCGGCCGCCTGGTCAGCAATGCCCAGGGGAGCCCATTCTGGGTGAGTTGGATCAGTAGCAGTGGTCACCGAGCCTCCGAAGATGACCTTATCCGTATTCACCTGTATTTTGCCAAAAGCAACTTTTAACTGGATCGCATGACCATAAGGACTCCATGTGATATAGCCCGTTCCGTGATAGGTGCCGTCTCCGTTGGCCGCCACCGGGTTATCGGTGTGCAGCGTGAAGGCGCCGATCCCAAGGTCCTGTCCACCCAAAGCCACCCCTGCGCCGATGGGCGTCTTATTAGCCACCGAAGGAACATCTGGGCAGGCTGCGCCCACGGGGACGGATGAAGGTATCAATGCTTCCGTGGACATGGGCCCGGAGAAAAGACTGGAAGGCGTATAGGTGAATGCGCCGATCTGGCTATACCCCTGGTTATCGATCGTCAGGGGACTGCCGGCCGGTACCGACAGGATGGCCTTTATCTGCGTGACATAACTGTTCCCCGGTATCAGTACATGGGGATATTTCAGTGTGTCTAGCAAAAAGGTCGTGGCAGGTATATTGATCTGCCGGAATACAAAGGGATTATTCAACGCATCCGTGACCGTCTGTCCCTGGAATACCTGCCGGATCTCCAGGTTGTAATTCAGGGCGCCCAGCGGGGTTCCACAGGTCGTGGCCGGTGGCGTCCATGTAAAATTAATCTGGGAAGAGTGCGGCGTGAAGAGCTGAAAAGCGCTGCCCGAAACCACACCGGAGGCCGGCACCACCCCCATCGAATGACCGGAGGCCAGGGTCATATCCACCCTACTCCCACTCGACGTCCTTGTCAGGCTGTTATCCTCGGAACCCGACATTCCCGCAAATTGTGTCATCGTATTCACCGGCTGTATGAGCTGAGGCGCAGAAGCCTTGTAGCAGATCGTAAAAACGGCGCACCCCGTTCCCGGTGCGGACAGGGGCGTAGAAAAGCCGGGCTTGTCATAGTCATAGGCCGTCACGCAAATGCGGTAGACGCCCTCCGGCAACTTATAATTGACCCCATCCCTGAGTTGGTCCAGGTCTGTGTTGACAAATTCCAGGTCATTCACCGCAAAATTCCCGAAGGCGGATTCCAGCATATCCTGGGTGAGATTTACAAAGGGCTGCTGGGGACCCATATCCAGGGGCTGAGCCGGTACATAGTCCGGCCGGAGGCTCACGGAGATCGGTGAAGGCGATAAGCGCTCTATCTTACCCGCCAGCTTGAGCCGTACAGGCGTTCTGGTGAGGGAATTATATCTCAGGGTAATCGACAAATGACGGCTCACTTCCTGGCTGAGCTGGGCCAGGTAGGGCGGAATGGGAGGCAATACCGTCGTGTTCGCGCTGACAGGAAAGACCTGTGCGCTTCCGGTATAAGAAGATGCCAGGACCACCAGGCCTATGACACCGCTACATATATGTCTGAAGAAATTCATTATACGGTTGTTTAAAAATGATAAGCATAGGTCACACCCCCTGCGAGGTTTTTACTATTGACGGCATAGGGTACATGGTTCACCGTATTTAACGGGTTCAGGTTCACAGGGGGCGTGATCAGGTAATTCGTGTATACTCCCAGCGAGTGGTGCTGCTGCACAGCATAGTTTCCGCTCAGGGAGAACGTCGTATTATTGGCGGCCGGGGTCGTGGAATTGTGGTTCAGGAAATAGCCCACGCTGCCCTGCACACCCAGGGCATGGCTTTTCAACAGTTGGGCGTTTGCTCCGACATTCAGACCCGCAGACTGGTACGTACTTTGGGGCTGCGTATACTGGCTGTATTGAAGGATACCAGAGAGTCCCCAAAAGGCCCTGGAGAAAAAGAGGCTGTACGCCAGCGACGAAGTAATATTGTCACCTGCCGTCTGCGTATGGGTGGCGGGATTATGATCCATCAGCGTCGTGTAATTGAGACTGAGCGAGACAGTCTGCTGACGCGTTAATCCGCTAAAGGTTAGCGAAGGCGACAGGGAAGCCGACAGCATCAGTTGATTCATCCGCACTGAGTCCGTGAGCGCCAGGACACCGTTCCGCTGGTATACCTGGACCGCGGTGACATTGCCGCTGACATTCAGATGCTGATTGGCAAAAACATTCAGGGATAAGTTCCCCGTCTGGGTCTGCAATTCAGAACTCAGCATATGCGAAAGGTCGTTATGCTGGCTGTTGAGGCTGGCCGAAAGGCTGACCTTTCCTTTATCCAGACTCGTGCTGACGGTTCCGAAGATCATTTCGACATCACTCAGGGAATAGGGCGTGCCCAGTGATTTAAAATCCGGCTGCACCCTGCGGTATCCTATGGAGGAGCTGAAGCTTCGTAACAGCAGCGTCAGGTTCGACTGGCCTGCAAAGCTGACGACAGAACTGTAATTGAAAGGGGCGATGTTCTTGATCAGCCCTGGTATCTTGGTATTATTGATACTATCGATCACCCCGAATGCCTGGTCCTGGGTGAGCAAACTGGTAGCGGCGTCCGCGCTGAACGTCAGCTTTCTGAAAAAGCGCAGGTGGAGTGAAGCCCCCAGCACCGTGTTCTCCTGGGGCGCCAGCGAAACGAGCGTATCCGTCGGACGACGGATCGAACTGCTGTCATCTTTGGCGTGAAAGAGCTGCAAACTAAAATTATTCACCTTGCCACCCACTCCGATCTTTACCCCATAGCCCGTACGCTGATATTGAGGCGCGAGCGTATGCCCGTAGGTAGTGTCTTCCGTGACTGCCTTATTCAATCTTCCATAAAAGGCAGCTAAATAAAATCCCTTAGGGCTGAGTTCAATACCCGCCCCGAGGAAGCTCTGCCCGTCAAACACCAACGGGGACATAGAAATAGTGCGATACCCGATATGGACCTTTACCCATTTATATGTAGGGCTGATCCCGAATTGCGCAAATGGCGAAGTATAACTCCTGCTATATTGGTTGATCAGAAAAGAGAAGGGCAGGCTCAGCCCATAAAAGGCCGGCGTGAAATTGCCATACAGATTCCAAGCGAAAGGGTCCCGGGTGAGATAAGATTCATTGGAGTGATAAAAGTCGGCGCCTCCTCCGATACTGCCATGGAAGGAAAATGCCTTCTGTCCCTTAAGGGAGCTGAAGTCCTGTGCAGCCGAGGGTTGAACGAGGAAAAGCAGCAGTAGTAAGAATAAGATTAGTCCATATTTCCACATGACCGTTAGTGTTTATTCGATTGATTTATAACCACCCGCATAAGAAAGCCAGGGCCACCAGAAAGCATAGTACTGACAGGATCAATAACAGCAGTGATATGGCTTTTGTCTTGTGCATGGTTGATGCACCGAAGATGGGGACATAAAAAAAGACGTTTGCCGATTACTCGACAAACGTCTCTCTAAAATCGTCGGAAAACCGAGGGCTTATTTTTCCCAGCTCAATATCGCGGCCAGGGAATGTTCTCCCAGTTGTTCAAAGTAAAGGGTAGCGTGAATAGAATGAGCGAGATACCCCGCTATCTGCAGCCCCAGACCCGAATCCGAGCTGTTCACCCGGGAGTCCTTCAGACGCTCGTTCAGGGCGGCGGCTGTGATGGGCACGCCGCCAGCGCCATGGACGCCAGCACCCCCCGATTGATTAACCACGTGAATCTGCCTGTCCACCGCCCGAACAGTGATCATGCTGCCTACATCACTATACTTGACCGCGTTCTGCAACAGGTTCCGCATAATGACCGACAGGAAATTCTCGTCCGAGTCCAGGAAAAAGCTACCCGGTATCTCGGTAACCACTTCCAGCTTCTTGTCTTCCACGTCCTGCCCTAAGAGCGCGATTTCCTTTTGGATAAAGGGAAGCACCCGGATAGGGTGAAACGCCGGCGTGAAATGCTTCATCTGGCTCTTGCTCCACAACAATAGATCTTCCATGGTACCCAGGACATTCTCGGAAGCCGTCTTGAGTCTTTCTTCGTGCCTTTGCCGGGCCGCTTCGTCCAGCAGATCAGGGCGCTCCTTCTGAAGTCTCAGGAGTTGTACGATCTTGCTCACGGGAGAGCGAAGGTCGTGCCCGATAATACTGAATAGCCTTGCCTTCGTTTCATTGGCGATACTCAACTCGTTACTCAGCCTTTCCTTATTTCGGTAGATCAGGTATAGCAAAAGACAGATAATGCCCAGTGCGATGAGCCCCACGATCAGAAAAATGCGCTCCTGGGCGGCGCTCTTCAATTGCAACGCCCGAAGATTATTCTCCCCATTCAAATAAACGATGCGCTGCTCCTTCTCCTTCGTCTCGAACTTTGTTTCCCGGTCGGCAAAGTTGTTAGAGATCTTTTCCCGGGTCAGGGTGTCGAGCACCCCCACATAAGTCTCGTAGTACGCCATGCCGGCGGCATTATCCCCCAGCCCCTTTTCGGACAGGGCGAGGAATTTCAGCACATCCCCGTATTGTTCTTTATTGATCTTTTGCGCCACAGGAAGGGACAACTTCAACTGGGTGATCGCGGCCGCGTATTTTCCCGTCTCTTCCAGGTATTGGCCTTGCGTCATTTCAGACTGGTAAAGGGGGATCGGAGACTTGCTCAGCGTAGCCAGCGAATCCGCCCTGGTCACATAGGGGAGCGCCTTCTCATACTGTCTATGCTTCATATAATACAGGGCGATGTTCATATTAGCGCTAACCGTTTCAGAAGGGATCGTAGGACTATTTTTCGTCCGCTCTGCCAGTTCGGTATTGTAGTACAAAGCAGAATCGATATTCCCGCTTAGCCCGTACACCTCGTTAAAGGCGCTCAGGTAACGGATGGCCACGACCGGCGACGCATTCATAAAGCGGCTTCCATCCCTGAGCGCCGCCAGGCCCTTGTCGTACAGCTCCAGGTTCTGATAGATCTTACACAACGTATAACACTGGATAGCATAGTCCAGTTGCTTTTTGGTGCTATGGGTCGTATCCACGTAGGCCCGCCTCAACTCGATCCCCTTCAGGAAATAGTCCTGTGCAGTAGTATAATAGGCTTTCCCATAATAATAGTTCCCCAAGGCATAATCCCCGTCTTCCAGAATGTCTTTGTTGTGCGTGGTATCCATGATCGACTGCAGGAGATTCTTGATCGAATCGGTTTTTTCTGGCTGCTGCAACTGGAAATTGACAGAGATCAGCGGTACGCAGGCATTGACCATATAAGGGGCGGAGCCGGCGCGCCGGGCCTCCTCAAGGCTCTGGTAGAAAAAATGCTGGGCACTATCGAACTTGACCTGGTAGTAACAGGCAAAAGCCACATAAAATAAGAACCGGGAGCGGTCTTCCGCATCGCTGGCCGGGGCCAGGTCCACCCCCTTCAGCGCCGCCGCCTGCAAGAGCGGAAAATTACCCCTGACGCCGGTCGGATTGATCCTAAGGGATTCACAATAAGCCAGCCAGGCCTTCACCTTGTCTTTGTTGTCCGGGAACTTCGACAGGTCCGGGGCCTGTGGCGCCGTAGCGGGCTGGGCCGGCTGTTGGCCGCCTGCAGGTGGTTGTTGGGCCTGCGCCCCTTCCATGGACAGCCACCCGAAAAAGAAAAGCACAGCGAACAGTGTTCTCATGCATAGATATTTAAGAGATCGGCCGGTCTTATTCCAGGCAACCTGCTTTATAAAAGATCGTTGAGTAGCTTTTTGTACAGCTTTCCCACCGGTAATTCGTGTGCCCGCAGATATACCTTCCCCCCTTTTAAGGCATCGACCCTGCCGAGGTTCACTACATAGCTGCGGTGAATACGGACGAACTTGTCGCCTGGCAATTGGGAGATCATATTGCTCAGGGTGCACAGGACCAGATACTGACCGTTTTGAGTGACGATCCGGGTATAATCCTTCATCGCCTCGAGATACACGATATCCGGGATATTGATCTTAAACTTCTCATATCCCTGCTTGATCACCAGACTTCCTGTCTGATGATCCTTGTCAAAGGCATACGCTTTTGAGCGTAGCCTGAGGAAATCCAGGAGCCGCATGGCGCAATGGTCAAATCGCTCCGCGCTAAGGGGTTTGAGCAGATAATCAAAGGCTTCCAGCTCGTACCCTTCTATTGCAAATTCGGGGTGGGAAGTAATAAATACGGGTATGGGAGTTTCTCCTGACAGTCGGCGGACGAGGTCCAGCCCGCTGATATCCGGCATCTCGATATCTATAAACAGGATGTCCGGCCGGAACCGGCCGATAAGCTCAAATGCCTCCACCGAATGGCTGCAAACCGCTATACGCTGAAGAAAGGGGAAGCGGTCGGCTTCCGCTTCAATGGCCAGACGGTCAATCTCGTCGTCGTCCACGACGATGTATTTAAACAGTTCGGTCAAGCAAGGGATGGTTTAGGATGTTTAAGATATACAATCTTCAGGACATACACATCATATCCCCGGACAGGTCGCGTACATATACCTATCCGGGCGTCCCGAAAATAAACATCCCCTTTCTCTGTAAATACTAAGAAGAGTGAATAAAATTCTGAAGGTGCTCGATCTGCTCCTGTTGAGAAGAGATGGTCTCTCTCACCACGTCATTGATCGATACGATCCCCGTATAACGCCCTCCGTCAAATACGGGGAGATA
>Ga0302315_10003004_pt1 | contig 15557 bp, 18 predicted proteins | sample III_Palsa_N3_1_FD_200532 | JGI IMG/M metagenome (GOLD analysis project Ga0302315, IMG submission 200532) | Peat permafrost microbial communities from Stordalen Mire near Abisko, Sweden - III_Palsa_N3_1 | ecosystem: Environmental > Terrestrial > Soil > Palsa > Peat permafrost | place: Sweden... | reverse complement strand
TACATCCGTTTGTAATCCGACAGATAACCACCCGATTTTACGAAGTTTGTTTGGGCGAGCGCGGCACTAATAATGTCAGGCGTTATACCCAATGAGCTCATTTTTTGTGCATTGAGCGTTAGCCAATATTCTTTAACCTTACCACCAATAACCCTAATTTCAGATACACCGTCAACTTGCGACAGGAATGGTTTTACGGTGTAAGTTGCCAGTTCCTGCAATTCAATTGGTGAACGGTTGTGGCTTTCCAATGTATAACCACTTACCGGTAGAATAGACGGGTTCATCTTCTCTACCGTGATATTTACGTCAGCCGGTAAATTGTTTTTTATTTGGTCGATGCTGGATTGGATACGTTGTTGACTGAGATCGATGTCGGCACCCCAGTTCATATACGCAGATATTTCGCAACTGCCGCGACTGGTAGTGCTGCGAACGGTTTGCAAATCGGGGACTTGCTTGATTACATTCTCTAAAGGTTTGGTTACCGTCAGCATCATTTTGTTTACCGGCTGAAGGCCTTCATCGGCAATGATCTTTATTTTAGGGAAGGTTACATCAGGAAATAGCGAGGTTTGCAGCTTTGAATAAGCATACATCCCACCAAAAAGTATGAGAAACAATACCAGCGCTATTGGTTTTTTGTGGGATATGAAGTAATCTCTAACAGGTACCATTATTGCACAATTTTAACTTTAGCGGTATCTGTTAAACCATAGTTTCCTGTTACTACTATGCGGTCATCTTTTGAGAATTTAGGGGAGATGATCTGGATGCGGTCACCAACTTCTAACCCGGTTTTTACCTGTACTTTAACAGCTGTTGTTGGGTTAATCAATTTCATTACCCAAAAATCGGTTTGTGTATCGTTACTCAAAACGGCAGCTTTTGGTAGCGATGCTGCATTTTGTATTTGCGTGCGTATTATTCTCGCTTTGGCCACTAAGTTTTCAGGAATTTGTTTATCGGTATTTATTTTGATAACTACTCCTTGTGTTTGGGATGCCGTATCAACCGCAGGCATAAATGAAGTTACTTTGCCATCTACTTTTTCGCCATCGGGTAGGGTAAGTTGCACGCCCTGGTTTAGTTTTACAGTGGCCCGCATCTCATACGGCAATTGCATGATAAAAGCAAAACTGCTTCGATCGCTGATTACCGCTAATTGCTCACCATCCTGTACATAATCGCCAACCTGGTGGTTTAGTTGGGTAACGTAGCCATGCATAGGTGCTTTAATTTTGTTTACTCCCGAGAATTTAAAGGTGGTATCTAATACATTCACACTATTACCGATGCTCATGGCTTCCTTGGTTTTTACCGTGAAAACGGTTTCGCCCTTATCAACAAAGTGCCCTATTTGGGTGTTTACCTTAGTTATGTAGCCGTTGGTATTTGATTTTACATAGTTTTTTTGCTGAAAAGCGGATGAAGCATTCAGCATGGTATAATCTACCATATCGCTATCGCTAACAGCGGTAACCGTAACGGACACCTGGGCACTTACTGCTTTATCGTCATCGCCACTATCATCTTTACTTTTACTACCGCAAGAGGATAATAAAGCCGCCATTACCATCAGCATAAAAGCGGATTGTATAAATATGTATTTTATGTAGGATGTCTTCATGTTATTTATTCCAATAATTCAACTGGTTTATCAATTGCAGCCTGCTGATAACTGTTTGGGTCATCAGGTTTTTTATGGTTAGATAGTTGTTTATAGCCAATACTAAGTCGGAAATATGCAGATCTCCTGTTTGCATCAGCTGCATATCCACTTTAATTAAACTCTCCGTGTATTTGGTTTGATCTTTTATCTGGGCGATGAGCGTTTCGTTTTCGGTTATTTGCTGGTTAAGCTGCGCTATTTGCTGGCGGTATTGCACATCAAAAAATGCCTTGTAGTTTTGGCGGGTTTCTTCCTGCAGAGATAGCTTACGATATTGCAACTTACGCTGGCCGCCATCATAAATAGGTATCACCAAACCAAAGCCAGCACTAAGGCCAAAGTTTTTCCATGCCTGACTCATAAAATCGCTATTGTAACCACCATCGGCAAGCACGTTTAATTTTGGTTTGTAGGCGTAATCAATCAGTTGTTTGCTGTTGATGAGCTTTAAACTATCCAGCTTATACTGCTGAAAATAGATGCTGGATGTTACATCGGGTTTGCTGTTGCGTTGTAATGTCGGTTCATCCAGGTCGCGGATGCTGGTATCGGCAACGCCAGCTAAATAGTTAAGCGTGGCAAAGTCGTTCTTATAAAGTAAGCGTGCCTGGGTTAAGGCTAATTCCTGTTGTTTTAGGGTGACCAAAAAGGTGAGGTAATCGCTTTGGCGGTATACGTTTGAACGGGTTAGCTTTTTTAACAGATCTTCCTCACTGCTTAACAACTTAACAACATCCTGAGTGAATTTATATTGCTGTAAGTCGCCGTAGGTAGTGATGTATTGGGTAGTGATGACTTTCTTAAGATCTTGTTCAGATATTTTGGATTGATTGGTTAACGACAGCGTTTGCAGGGTGATGGTTTGTACCTGTGTATTGATATTTTCCCGGCCTACAATGGTTTTGCTCACCTGCATCAGGCCGTTAAGCGTGTGTTCGTTGGTGATAGCTTCGGCGTAGCCGTAACCGTTTACAAGAGGGGCATACAAACCGCCGCTGTTTATATTTACCTGTGGCTTTAAGCCTGCACGTAAGCGTAAGCTATCGATTTGATTTGAGGCGATTTGATTTTGCAGATCTTTTAACAGCGGGCTGTTGGTATGTGCCAATTGCAGGTAATGCTCAAGCGAATAAGTTTGCGCCTGGGCTATTGAATAAGATAATAGGCATATTAAAATGCTGAAAAACCATTTCATTAAGTATAAATATATGGGTTTTGATGGGTTAAAAATATAATATAAATATGTATTTATTCTGAAGCTGAAATGTATAGCTTTAAACTTAATATAAAATTTATGTGGTGGATATATGCATTACTGTCGGCCCTGTTTGCTGCGCTGACCGCAATCTTTGCTAAAATAGGCATTAAAGGTGTTGATACAGACCTTGCTACGGGCATTCGTACCGTGGTTGTTTTGGTGTTGGCCTGGCTGCTGGTCTTTTATAAAGGGTCGCAAAATGGCATTGGTAGTTTAACTAAAGTTAACTGGATATTTTTGATCCTGTCGGGTTGTGCGACTGGTTTCTCGTGGATATGTTACTTTAAGGCGCTGCAATTAGGCGAAGTATCGCAAGTTGCACCGGTTGATAAGCTGAGTGTAGCCATAGCTATTGTTTTGGCTGCAATATTTTTGGGTGAACCGCTTACGGCTAAAACTATTGTTGCTGCAACGTTAATTATGGCCGGGACGTTTGTGATGATATTTTTTAAGTAATAAGGTTGACTGCTAGGTTACGGAATTAATGGGTTGGGGGTGCTGACAGTGTTTTGTCAGTAGGTGGTTAACCCTTACTATGTGTAACACACCCCTGCTGCTGCACTGCCTTTCGCGCCCCCTCTCAAGAGGGGGATTTTAATGCATTGTTATTTTTTGAATAGCAAACCATTTACAGCTATAACTGTTGTTTATTTATAAGCATTCATGAAATGAAACCTGCTGAAAAACAATATAAATTCATTAACAGCGAAACTGGATATGTGATACACTACCACACCCTAAATTGCGACCGGGCTGAAGATAAGGTAAAAGAAGAACTGGAAAATGTTAAGGCCAGGGTAGCCATCAAGAATAATATTTTTGTGGGGACGGTTTATTGGGAAGTGGTGAAGGAGGAGAATAGGTAATAAGTTAATTGATATTGCCTTTGTCTAAATCTGTTTTAATTAACTTAAATAAGTTTACTTCATTTTTGAACCAAAAATAATGATCCCAAGCTTCCATAAGATCCTGAGACATATCCAAATTAATTGAAGCATACTGTCTTTTTCTATTATCATATATTTCAGCCGTAGCGGATGAGCCGTCAGTTATTATGGGTGGAAGAAAGTTTCTTTTTTTGTATATTAATTTTATTGCTTTATCCCTTGCATCTAATGTTGGTATTATTGATATGAAATAGGGGATAGACTTGCTACTATCTAATTGCTTCTTTATAATCGTATTAGAACAATCAAAGTCTAAAAGATAAAATTTACCTTGTTGTTGGTAGATAATAAGATTTTCGGTTAATGTATAACCTGAGGCTAAGTAGCAATTGCGCTTTCTCCCTAATACTTCACATTCTCCACAGTAAGAACAATAATGTAATATCGTGTCGACATGAAGATGTTGTAAAGAATCGATCTTATAACGCGTTAACTTTGCAATTCCTTTTTGCGCATGGCATAATTGAGAATATGCGAATAGAAAAATAATTGCTAAAAGCAGTCTTTTCATTGTAGCCAATTGGGCAAATCAAATTATATCCCCAACACCCCCTTCAACTTCACATAACCTGATTTGCTTACCGGTATTTTGGCGCCGGATTTTAGGATGGCGAGGTGGCTGTCTTTTTCGTATGGGTCGATGCGGGTGATTTGTTGGATGGCGATAATGTAGGAGCGGTGTACACGTACAAAATAGCGGGGATCGAGCATTTGCTCAAAGAAGTTCATGGTTTTGTTTTTAAGGAACGAGCCTTCCTGGGTGAACACGCTTACATAGTCGTCATCAGCCTGCAAATACTGCACATCCTGAACTGGGATGATTTTTACTTTAGTGCCGGTTTTTACTACGATACGCTCATGCTGGGCAGGGGACGAGGCAACGGCTTCCAATAAATCTTCCGTTTTTTTGGTTTGTTGTGATGGGGCAGGTGATTGTGCCAGGTATTTTTCGATGGCTTTGTTGAAGCGCTCTTTGCTGAAGGGTTTTAACAGGTAATCAACCGCATGGGCCTCGAAGGCTTTGATGGCGTATTCATCAAAAGCGGTAGTGAAAATTACCGATGGTGATTGCTCCACCAGTTCCAGCATTTCAAAACCGTTTATTTTGGGCATCTGTACGTCCAGAAATATCAGGTCGGGTTGATGTTGTTGGATGGCCTTTAGTCCCTCGAAACCATCATTGCATTCCTGCAACACTTCAATCTGATCGCTGAATTGTTGCAAATATTCAAGCACTACCATACGTGCTAATGGTTCGTCGTCAATAACTAAGGCGCGTTTCATATTACCTGCGGAATTTTAATAATGGTTGTAAATATATTATCATTTTGATGGGTTTCCATCAAATCGTTTCTCGCAAATAATAAATATAGTCTCCGCTGCACACCACGCAAGCCAAAGCCTGTTCCTTTTGGTCGTGAGGTTTGTGGGTCGTAAGGGTTTTGTACCATCACCACCAGGTTGTTGCCGTCAATTTCGCCACGGATGCTTACGGTTACTTTTTCGGTGGTATCGTACAATCCAAATTTTATGGCATTCTCTACCAAAGGCTGTAATAGCATGGATGGGAGCAGGGCTTCGCCGCAATGCTTATCGCAGCTTATTTCAGTATCTAAACGGTGACCGAAGCGCACTTTTTCAATATCTAAATACAAATTCAAATGCTGCAATTCATCACTCAAGGGCACTAAAAGCTGGTCGTCCTTTTTCAATGTCCCACGCAGAAAGTCGGATAATTGATGGATCATCCTGCGGGCTTCATCAGGTTTAAAGCCTATCAGCGCGTTAATGGAGTTTAAGCTGTTGAATAAAAAGTGCGGCTGTAATTGTTGACGTAAGTTATATAACTCGGCATCACGGGCCAGCTTTTCTGCTTCGGAGCGGCGTTTTTCGGTTTCCTTGTGATCCAATTGTGAATACCATAGCATGCTGATCATCGCCATCCAACCTATCGCTAAAAAATTGGTGCAAAAACGTATGGTTAGCGAGTTAGCTATAAAGTTCATGTAAGCCTGACTGGAACTGAGGTAAGGGATAATCCCGCGGAAGCCAGCGGTACAAATGCCTGCAAGAACCAGGCACCACATCAGCAAATTCATGTAGCTGCCTTTGCCCGGTTGGTAATAGCGCAGGTTATTATTAATGAGCCAACAGGCAGCGGCAAGCAATATGGAATTTACAGTACCATCAGTTAAGGCTATGTACCAAATAAAACCAAAACTATGTACAATGTAAGTTAGTAGCCCGGCCCATATAAGGCCGCAGGCTACAAACAAACTGTAGAGTTTCGATGGTGATAATTGTGGTGTAACCAAAACTTTGTTTTTTTATCAGTAGTTAATAACTGCGAACATCAACCCCAGCGAAAATAGATACGCCTTTTAGTACTAATATTTTTTCGTTATCGAGTACGCCCCTGTTGATACGCTTATCGTCCACACTGGCGAAAACAGCTGCCAGGTCTGACACTACCTGCCAGTTTGATGGTACGATTATTTTAGTTCCGCCAAATATTTGGGTAATGTCAATCACTACACGGCCCTGTATATCAGCTTGGGTAAAATCCAGTTCGGCACCGCCGAACACGTTTACAATTTCGCCACCCTTGAAGTTTTTAGAGAGGATGATTTTTTTAACCCCGCCAAAAATAGATACGGCATCCAGGAAATCATCGCCTCTATAGCCGCCATGGTTGGTTGAATTTGAACTGCCGCCAACCGGTGGTATGGTTGTACTTGAACTTTGTGTGCCTGCATTTTCGGTAGTTACCGGTTCAACAGGTGTTACGGGAGTAATTATCGGTTCAAAAGGTGGATTGTAGCCTTGTTTTCTGGCCCATTTTTCATCCCATTTTCGTCCCCATTTTTCCTGGTTGAAGCTTTGGTTGCGTTTGGTGATAAGCCATATACCAAATGCTATAATAGCTAACGGCCATATCAAATGATGCATGTTGTAACCGGGGAATATATCATCTGATAAAAATACCAGGCCGACAAGCACCATTATAAACCAACCGGAGTTACGGAAATTGTGCCTTGCACCCATATAAAGCCCCCAAATGATGAGCCATGATGGCCAGGAGAACAACCAGTTAGGAATAAAAAAGAAATCTAATTGCTGAAACAGAAACCCTATACCCAAAATCAGCAACAGCACCCCTACCAGTACTTTTCCGTTGCTTGGGGTTTTTTGATTTTGATTTTCTATATCGATACTCATGATCTATATCTTATTAAATATTGTTGTCAAACCTGTGAAATTCAGTGTCGTTGCGTTTTTCCCATTTCTGGCCGTTCCATTTTTGGTCGTGCCTGGCAAGCATGTTTACACCAACTGCAACCAATACTAATGGCCATAGCGCAGCTACACCTAACGAAGGTATAATATTAGGCAATAAAAACAGAACACCAATGCCGGTTATTAAAATCCAGTTTGATTTTTTGAAATTATTGCGGGAACCTACATATAAGCCCGTGATTATCATGACTACCGGCCAGCCAAAAAGAAAGTGCGGGAATAAAAAGAAACCAATATGCTTAGTTAAAATTGCCAGGCCGATAAATAATAAAGCAAAACCAGCTATTGTGTTTTTATTATATTTATGTTGAGTGTTGTGAATTTGACTATCCATGATATTTATGTTTTAAATGATAGATCAAATGTACAGCGATAACACACGCCGCCCTATGGTATATAGGTGGTGTGATTGAAGAAGTCGGTGAATGAAAGAAAAGTGTCGGTAAAAAATTATTACACCGCCGGTTCCTGCTGACTTAAACAATGGAAACTGCCTAATCCCCAAATAATATCTGTAGAATCAATGCCTACAACTTTTCTATCCGGGAAGCATTTTTGCAGGATCTCAAGAGCTCTTGCATCGTTATCGCAACGGAAGGTTGGAACTACAACAGCGGCGTTGGCAATATAAAAATTAGCATAAGATGCCGGTAAACGCTGATCTTCATAAATAACCGGCGAAGGCATTGGTAGCCCCACAATATTTAATGACTTGCCATTAAGCAGGCGCATGGTTTTAAGCGTTTCAAGGTTTTCTTGTAGGATGTGGTAGTTATCGTCGTTGGGATCTTCTTCAACCACGGTAACAACGGTATCTTCGTTTATAAAACGGGTAATATCATCAATGTGGCCATCGGTGTCATCACCTATAATGCCATCGCCAAGCCAAAGGATTTGTTCGGCACCGTAATAGTTTTTTAGATAGTCCTCTATTTGTTCTTTAGTTAGATGCGGGTTGCGGTTCTCGTTTAATAAACACGCGGTTGTCGTTAGGATAGTTCCTTTGCCGTTAAAATCGACAGAGCCACCTTCCATCACAATGCCCGGATGGTAAACTGGTAAGTTAAATCGCTCACCAATTTTAGTTGGGATTACATCATCCAGATCAAAGGGTGGATATTTACCACCCCATGCATTATAGCCCCAGTCGACAATTACTTTTTCTTTTGTTTCAGGGTTGATCAAGAATGCTGGTCCGTGGTCGCGGCACCAGGCATCATTGGTCGGGAACTCGTAAAACTCAATCTTGCTCAGATCAGCACCAACGGCTATCAATTGCTCTTTGGCAAAGGCAGACATTTGCTCATCCTTAACATTGATGCGCACTAATTCACCTTCGGCTACTACTTTGATAAACTCGGCATAGCGGTTATAGATCTTGTTGATTTTACCGGGCCATGATTCTTCCTTGTGCGGCCAGCTAAGCCATGTAGCGGTGTGTGGTGCCCATTCGGCGGGGAAGTGGAAGCCTTTTGGTGGCGTGTGAATCATGATTTGAGGATTGTTTGATTTTGTATATTGTCTGAACCATGATTTACTTGATTCAGGGATTTCTTGATTATAGTCTGAACCATGATTTACTTGATTCATGGATTTCCTGATTATAAATTAAAAAGTTTGTTGTTGTGGACGCGTTTGAATTGGAGACTTTTTGAACCGAAATTGATTAGTAATCCAATTTTCATTTTGTAAGCTTCAACATAGTTCATGGCTTGTGCTAAGTGAACTTCTTCTAATAATATTAGAGCTTTTAGTTCAACCATTACTACATCTTCAACAAAAAAGTCTACCCGCCTTGTTCCTATGTCTTCGTCGTCATAAAATATGGTCATTTCCATTTCTCTTTTATAACCTAAGCCCGCTTTTCTGAATTCTATTTCCAGAGCACGCTGATAAATAACTTCCTGAAAACCGTTACCTAAAGTACTATGAACTTTCATGGCACAGCCAATGATTTTTTCAGTTAGTTCTTTATGTTTCATATCAGGAAATCAAATAATCAGGCGAATCAAGGTTCAGACAATTAATCTTCGTCTATTAAACGTTTGGTTATCGGCTGATATGAATCAATCCTTCTATCCCGTAAAAATGGCCAGTGGCTGCGGTAGTAATCAGATTTGTTAAGATCAAGATCCTGTATGATGATCTCTTCATTACCGTGCGATGCCTGGTACAATAATTTACCAAACGGATTGGCTACAAATGATCCACCCCAAAAATCAACACCGGCTTCGTGGCCTACACGGTTTACGCTTACTACGTGTACGCCATTGGCTATCGCGTGTGAGCGTTGTATGGTTTGCCATGCATCGTATTGCTCTTTGTTGGTGGCTTCGTCCTGCGTGGTTGCCCAGCCGATGGCTGTTGGATAGAATAATATATCGGCACCCATTAAAGCGGTGATGCGGGCGGCTTCAGGATACCATTGATCCCAACAGATCAACACGCCAATGGTGGCATATTTGGTTTTGAAAACCTTGTAACCTAAATCGCCGGGGGTGAAGTAAAACTTTTCGTAAAAACCCGGATCATCCGGTATGTGCATTTTGCGGTATTTGCCTAAGTAAGCACCGTCGGCATCTAAAACCGCAGTAGTATTATGGTATACGCCTTTAGCGCGTTTTTCAAACAATGAGGCGATGATTACCACATTTAGTTCGGCGGCTAAGGATGAAAGTGTATCAGTTGATGGGCCGGGGATGGCTTCGGCTAAAGCAAAGTTGTCGTAATTTTCCTCATCGCAAAAATATAGCGAGGTAAATAGTTCCTGTAAGCAAACTATTTGCGCGCCTTGTTGGGCGGCTTCGCGTACTTTACTTACTGCTTTTTGTAAATTCTGCTCTTTGTTGGCAGTGCAGCTCATTTGCACCAAACCTACTTTTACATTACTCATACCGCAAAAATAATATTATTGGATGGATTAGCCGATTTTAGTTTTTGATTTCACAGATTGATGACATGAAATTAAAATTGCAGACTACTATCTGTTAAAACCATGTAATTAAGGTAAAACGAGTACCATGTATTTCATCATTTTGTAAATATGCCGGTTGGCCAAAACAAATTGGCACTATTGAACATTATAGTTTGATTATAATTGCACAATATTTACACATGATGAAACCCCTACTTTTACGCGTTCTTTTTATTTTGTTATTTAGCTTTTTAGAATTTAGATCGGTTTATGCGCAGGAGTATAAAAATCAGTTTACATTAGAGTTAGATAACGACCAATACATTAATCCGAATCACGACAGATATTATACGGCTGGTACATTTTTAACCTTTACCCATGCTATGCATCATGCGGATACAGGAAATTTGGTGAAAAAGATCATAGAATATCAGCTGGGGCAGCAAATTTATACACCAAGTACAGCGCATATATATAAACCGAGTTTATTCGACAGGCCGTTTACCGGTTATTTGTATGGGAGTGTGGCGCTTAACTGGTTATATGCTAACGAAGACGCCTTGAAATTTACTGCCCAATTAGGAACCATAGGTCCAAATTCATTAGGAGAAGAAGTGCAAACAGGTTTTCATAAGCTATTTAAGCTTTACCCAGTAGGCCCGTGGTATAAATACGGCATCCAAAAAAATGATATAGGCCTTAACTTAAATTTAGACTACAAAAAGCTTTTATATCGTAACGATGGCAGCTGGTTTGATGTATCAATAGATCCGGATGCTGAATTGGGTAATACATTCACTTATGTTGATGCCGGTGCGCAACTTAGGATTGGCGAGCTGGGTAAATTCTTTAATTCGGATATTACTAATAGCCGGGTAAGTAGCGTTGATATGGGCCCACAAAAAAATGAGTTTTACTTTTTTGCTGAACCACAATTAAGCTATGTAGCTTATAACGCAACTATACAAGGAGGATTATTTACGCATGAAACAGGGCCAACATTTGGTATTTATCATATAGTATATATTCAACAATTTGGGGTGGAATATTCGTCGCCACGATGGTCACTTAGCTACGTTGCATTTATAAAAACCAGAGAGGTTAAAAGTACCGCGCTTGGTGACCAATGGGCAGCGTTAAACTTTGCTTACCGTTTCGGTAAAATATAATAGGGCAAAAATAAATTATTACCTTCACTAAAAGCCAGGCATTGTCCGGACTGAAACTTGATGAATTACAAGCATATTCTATTAATTATAGCTCTTTTAAGCTGCCGGTTAACGGCAAGCGCCAATTATGTTTTTGATGCTCGCTGTATGCAGGCTTATAAGGCCGTTTTTGAGTTAAGATTGAATGATGCCCGGGCACTTATCCAACAGGAAAAACAGCAAAGCCCGCAAAATGGAATTTCTATTTTGTTGGATAATTATGTAGACTACATGAGCCTTTTAGTTTCTGATAGCAAGGCAGATTATAAACGATTGGTCGACCTTAAATCGAGCAGATTGGATGCATTGGAAGCTAATGAGGATAACTCACCCTATTACCTGTACTCGCAAGCGGAGGTTTACTTACAATGGGGCCTGATCAAAGGCAAGTTTGGCGATTATATGTCATCGGCAAGCGATCTTAAAAAAGCCCGGAGTCTTCTGGAGGATAATGCTGCTAAATATCCCGACTTTTTACCCAATCAAAAATGCCTGGCGCTGATAAACGTGGTTTTTGGCGCTTTGCCATCGAACTTAAAAAGTGTGGCCCGCTTTTTAGGAATGGGCGGTAATATTGAGGCAGGTGTTGGAGAGCTTGAGAAACTCCGCACTCAAGTGCAAGGCACCCGGTATGGTTTTTATAAAGAGGAAATCGTTTTCTTTTTATGCTACATGAATACCGACGTATTACATAAAAAGGATAACTATGCCAAGCTTACCGCTTACCTGAGTGATTTGGATAGCAAAAGCATGCTTCGCATTTATTTGCAGGGCTATGTGGCTGCTAAAACCGGGCATAACGAAGATGCTATTGCCAATCTGCAAGCCCTGCCCAAATCGAGCCAATATGTTGAATTGCCTATAGCTGATTATTTACTGGGCTGCGCTAAGTTATGCCGTATGGATACTGATTCGTACACTTACTTTTTAAAATACATCAGCGAGTATAAGGGCGTAAATTATATAAAGGACTCCTATCTTAAAATAGCTTACTATTACCTGTTAAAGAATGACGAGGCAAAGTATAACTATTACCTGAAACTGGTAAGGAGCAGGGGATATACAGTTGATGAAAAAGATCAACAAGCATTAAAAGAAGCAAATGACACAAGGCCGGATAATGACTTACTAAGAGCCAGGTTTTATTTCGATGGAGGATATTACACTAAAGCCCTTGCAGAATTACAGGACAAAAAAGAAGCAGACTTAAAATTACAACGTGATAAAATAGAGTTGAACTATCGCTTAGGCCGTGTATACCAAATGCTTAATAAATACAATGAGGCAATTGCGAGCTACGGCAAAGCAATTAATATTGGGCGATCATCAAATTACTATTTCGCGGCCAATGCCGCATTGTGCATTGGTAATATTTATGAGTATATTAAGGATTACAACCTTGCGGCTAATTATTACAACCAGGCTTTAGCTATGAAACATCATGAATACCAAAACAGCATTGATACGCAGGCTAAAGAAGGATTAGATCGTATTCACCATTAAAGATCGTATTTGATCGGTTCATCGGTAAAGCGGATATTATCTTCGATGGTTTTGATGTGAAATTGATTTACTTTTAGTTTCAACGACTCAAAATCAAAATCGTGGTTAGTGCCGCAATCCAGCATGGTGGTGGTGATGGTTGGGTTTAAACTTTCGAAATATTCAATCATTGTAGTAGACCAGATCAGCTGACAGTCGCCTTTTATTTGCGGGACGATTTCATACAAACCCTCATCAAATTTAATGTAGCGGATATAGCAGGTTTCGAGGTTGCCTTGCGGATAAAATAACAGGAGGTTTCCCGGCTCTGATAGAACCTCGGCAGCATAATCAAAGCTTTCTTTAATAGAACGTTTACCCGGCTCGATAGAGAAACTGCCGATATGGCGCAGCCATTTATTCTTTTCCATCTGCTTTTTAACCGACATGATGTAAAGCTTGTTCATGCCTTTATTCAGGAAGACTCGGTTACACACATAAAACGCCCAAAAGCCATCCCAAAAACTGAAATGGTTGCACATGAGTATGTAGGAGTGACCGGGTTTTAGTTTTACGGCATTAATTTCCAACCGCTTTGTACGTGTACGGAATACCGCAGCAGCAATCAATCCCAATATCCTAAAAAAAAAATGTGGTAGTGGTTTCGCTTTAATGATCATAATAATAAACCGGATAATGCTGCAATGAATTCCTCGCCGATCATCTCATGATCTTGATCCAGAATTACGACTTCAGCTTTTTTTAGCTTTGCGAAGAATGCCTTGCCAATTTTGGGTGGATACATAATATCGCGTTTGCCAAATATAAATATGCTCCTGATGTTTTGCCCTGTTAAAGTTTGTATTAATTTATCTTCATCGGTTTCCAATAAGCGCAAATAGGTGAAGCAGGCATAAAAATTAAAACGTAGTTCAGAAGTATCGATCTCTTTATATAAAATATTACGACCCACATCATCAACCAAACCCAGCAACTTGCTTACGTTTAGCATGTTGATTAATGCTTTCTGACTTTGGGTAAGTTTTTCCAGTATCCTGTTACCAACTTTGTTCTTCACAAAAAAGCGGACGAGTTTGCCCGGTTCAATACTGGATGGTGCGGCGATGATGTATTCGACAACTTTACTCCCTAATTCCTCAACTACAGCGGTGGCATAATGCGAACCCATAGAATAACCTAATACGGAAAATCGGTCAATCTGCTCATACGTGCAAAATTTAGCTATAAGTTTGCCGAAATCCTGTTTAGTAATAGGCTGTTTTATATCTGCAAGGCTTTGCTGGTGAAGCTTAGTTTCTTTATGAAAAAAGAGATCGAAGCCTATAAAGGTATACTTATTACCTAAAGCAGGCTCAAGCTTTAGAAACTGTTTGCCGTGCATGCCATAGCCGTGAAAACAAAGCATGATCTGTGACCCCTTACCAAATTTATAGTAATGGAGTTTAACCAGGTCGTTTTCAAAGTAGTGGTCGGTCAATGTGTGTTAGGATTTGATTTCGATTAATGCCAAAGCCCAAATATAGTCGCCATCGTGCGATATTGTTAAGCTGATATTAAACCTGTTTGGGTTTTTGTGTAAGATAACATACGGGCGGCCTTGCAGTTTTTCGCGCAATATCTCTATTTTTTTAAATGGGAAGGAAGATACATCTATTTGCTTAATTGCTTTGTAAACGGCTTCCTTCGCTGCCCAGGTTGAGGCGTATCGCAATGCGGAATCATCGAACTGATCGCAATAAGCGATTTCTTCGGGAGTGTAAATCTTCTTTTTGAAGAGTTCGTTAAATGATGCAGTAAAAGCAGGCAGGAAGACAAGGTCGTTGCCTACGGCAAATTTTTGGTCGAGAGCTAAATCTTTGATCGATTGTAATAGCTTATTCTCCATCTACTGCCAAGCCCATAATATTAAATCCGCCATCAACATAATGGATATTACCGGTAACTTTTTTGGATAGATCGGAGAAGTAATACAACGCCGTATCACCCACATCACCGGCCTCAATATTGCCCAATGGAGCAGTAAATTTACCCATCTTACGCAGTTTACGTACACCAAATATTACGCCCGAGGAAGTAGTCATCACCAAGCCTGCTGAGATCGCATTAACACGTACTTTTTTATCTCTAAAATAACTGGCCAGGTACATCATAATGTTTTCCAATGCAGCTTTATTGATAGCCATACCTGCATACTGTGGGAATACCCTTTGCGATGCATTGTAGGTAAGCGTTAATATAGATGCGTTAGGAGCCAATAGCTTTTCTGCAACTCTTGCTACACGAAGTAAGGAGTAAGCACTGATGTTAAAGGAATCCATGAAATCCTCAAAAGGAATATCGATATAAGATGAAGCAGGCTCCTTGCTGCCGGGGATGCTGTAACACATCACCGCCTGGTTGCCGAATGCTACACCATGCAATAAGTAATCAATAGGGCCTAAGCCATCATGCACAGTTTGCAGGAACGTTTTGATCTGCTCCTCGTTGCGTACATCAACTTCGGTAGCATATTGGGCTTCCATACCCATTTTTTCCATCAGGTATAAAACATCGTCCTTGGTATCGGCAACATAGCTTAAGGCTACCTTACAGCCCGACTGACGAAGCTTTAACGCCACATCATAAGCAATAGAGCTATCATTCCTGACACCGAATATTACTGCAACTTTGTTTTTATTATCGATCATGGGTATTATTCTTTATGTCATTGCTTTGTTCCTCGCAATGACATTAGCTGTATTTAGACTTACGAAGTTTT